>Ga0172372_10000324_pt1 | contig 74884 bp, 53 predicted proteins | sample LakKiv5m_2_FD_114544 | JGI IMG/M metagenome (GOLD analysis project Ga0172372, IMG submission 114544) | Freshwater microbial communities from Kabuno Bay, South-Kivu, Congo - kab_092012_9.5m | ecosystem: Environmental > Aquatic > Freshwater > Lake | place: Democratic Republic of the Congo...
AGAAAAGAGGTAATGCCATCTTTTGAAAAGGGTGATTCCCCAATGGACAATCCTTTCTCATTCAATGCAGGCAACAGCTTATTAACAATGAAATTCATTAATAATTTTTTATCTTGCACCAACCCGAGGAAGCCGTTGAAATACAAAAAAGTTTCTTTAAGTTCTGTTAAAATATTGGCTTCCTGAACTGGAATGCCAAGATCCTGATGAAGAAAATTAAAGGCATCCCAGGGTAACACAGGCAAATGTTCCTTTTCCTGTTGTAAGTATGCTGCCGAAATATGAATGGGTGGTAAATCAGGTTCAGGAAAATACCGGTAATCATGTGCATCTTCTTTGGAACGCAAGGGAGAAGTAACACCTGTTGAGGGATCAAAATTTAACGTTTGCTGAGCCACTTTATTGCCTGCCAGCATGATTTGCTGTTGCCTATTTTCCTCAAATTCAATGGCTTGTCTGGCAAATTTCATTGAATTGACATTTTTTATTTCACACCTGTTATTCAAGATTTCTGTTCCTTTATGCCTAATGGAAATGTTAACATCACAACGGAGGGAGCCTTCTTCCATATTTCCATCTGATATGTCCAGATATCGAACCAATTGTCTGATGCCACTCATAAAGGAATCTACTTCAGCACCAGAACGTAAATCAGGTTCTGTCACAATTTCAATTAATGGAACACCCGCCCGGTTTAAGTCTATAAACGATTTGGAATCATGCATAGTATGTATTGATTTACCTGCATCTTCTTCCATGTGAATATGATGAATTCTTATATTTTTCCATTGATCACCCATTTTTATGGGAAGGTAACCGCCAATACTGATTGGTTTTTTATCCTGTGTGATTTGATACCCCTTCGGCAGATCGGCATAAAAATAATTTTTCCTGTCAAAAGAATTATCTTTATTTATATACCCGTTAAGGGCAAGTCCCAGTCTTACGGCAAACTGGACTTGCTTCTTATTCATAAAAGGGAGGGTACCCGGATGTCCAAGGGAAACGATACCAATATGGGTATTCGGGCTTCCGCCAAATGTGGTTTTATCGCTACAAAAAGCTTTACTGTTCGTATTTAATTGTACATGAACCTCCAGCCCAATAATGGTTTCAAATATATCCTGCCCCATAATTTTTTCTTAAGGGGCAAATATAAGCTTAAACCTATTTTATTTTTAATTCATTTTTGACAAATGTGCCAAATGATGTCTGGAATGCCAAAAATAAAGGGCTGTTGCTCTCTCTATGGTGAAAAGGTATTTCATATCAGGATGAAAAAAAGTTTTTTGCCATTCATCAGCTGAAAGTGCTGAAAGCATCAGATGCCATCTGCCGTGAATGCCATCAAGGATACGCAGCGACCATTCTGCGGGTGCTTTCAGGCTATCTGTTAAATTACCCCAGCCATCTTGATGGTAAGGCTTTATGACGGGTTCATTTTCCGTCAATGCCAGTTTTACCCTAAACAATGCCTGTGCATGACTATCAGCCACATGATGCACCAGCTGTCTGGCAGTCCACCCACCCGGCCGATAAGGCGTATCCCATTTTTCCTCCGTCCAGCCTTCCACAACTTCTCTTAATAAAGCAGGAAACGAACCAATATAGGTTGTCCACAAATCATGATCAGCTGAAGAAATTGTTTCAGGCTGTGAAAATTTTCCAACGGGATATTTTAGTTCAAATAATTGATCGTCGGGTAGATTTAACTTCGTTTGTTCCATGTTATCATTTTTTTTATTACCACTCAATCATTATTCCAATCGTAGGAAGTAAGGTTCCCTGAGCGTCTGTTATTGTTTTCAACAAATATCTCTGCTGTGCCAGTGGTGCTGTCGGATTAATAATGACAGGGCCCCCCACTGGTTTTCCATCTGCATCTTTCTGACGATCTAAAATGAGCTGATTACTTGGAATAGCACTGGCCGTAATATTCTCTATATCCAGATACAGATTTAAACTCCATTTCGGGAAAAACCACTTTTTATCTACCCTGATATCGAGCGTATTGGCTGCCTGCCGCCGTAAAGTATTAATCTGATTAAAATCAAGAATACCCCTGTTATTTACAGACCAGTTGGCTACCAGGGACGATGCATCCGAAAAAGGAGTATATGGTAACCCACTCTGGAAGCGCCAGTTCATTCCAATTTCCCAATTTTTGTTAAATTTTTTACCTACCGTTGCACTTATGATATGTCTTGCATCCCAGGAAGATGAAACCAAAGCTCCTTTTTTATCTTCAAAAGCACTCCATCCCAGGGTGTAAGCAAAGATGCCATAAAACCCTTTAAATAGTCTTTGCTGGAATAGAAATTCAAATCCATAGCTTCTGCCATTTGAACGGGGTATAGCTGGTTCATTACCAATGACGCCAAAATCACCTCCTAAATTTGCCAGCGTCACACTATCTCTGAGGAGGAATGGATAATTATTATAAAATTTATAAAACGATTCAATGGTTATTTTAGCATTAAAGTCGGTATTCAATTCAAGACCAAGTACCACTTGTTTATTACCCACATATTTTATGTTATTCGCTTTATTCACAAATATCCCATTCTGCTGATAGCCTAAAATAGTGAAGGGTGGCAATTGATAAAAAATGCCGGTATTAAAATTCAGCGATAATTTTTTTGTAAATGCATAAGCCAGAGAAAACCGGGGTGAAAACTGATTTAAAGGATTAGCCATTACAGAGGAATAGGTATTTCCATCTACTCTCAGACCCGCTGAGAGGACTAATTTGTCATTGCTGAAATTTTGGCTGGCTTGCGAAAAAAGACTGTACTTGCCCATGTTGAAAGCCGAACTATAATTTATCGTTTGTGCTCCGGATGCCGTAAATATCCTGTTAAAAGTGCTGTTATTATATTTTACAAATTCATACCCCCCTCCATAAGTCCATTTAAAATCTCCGGTCCTCAATGTTCTTTCAATACGCAATTTATTTTCAATTTCCTGAGATTTATAATCCAGTATTTTGTTTTCAGGTTTACTATCATCATTTGCAGCGTATTTAATTGCTTTATTGTCCAGCATATTTCTGGAAAGAACAAACGTCCAGTAACCTTTCTGTGTATAATGTTTCCAAACTAAACCATTGGTATAATTCCATTGGGGTGTGGTAGGAAGCTGATCCAGCAGAAACTGCTGATCTTCCGTGTCATTGGCTTCCAGATTGAGCTCGAACTGATCAATAGCTCCCAAACCGATGAACGTTAACTCATTCTTATCATCCAGCTTAAATTTAATTTTAGCCTGAAAGTCATTGTAGGTGGGTAAAAACGGCAGACCAATGGCCTGAAATAAAAATTGCAAATAAGACCTCCTGCTGGAAACAAGAAAAGTACCTTTCTGGCCGACAGGGCCTTCCAGGGTTAGTCCAATATCAGAGGCTCCAACCATAAAATTACCTCCAATCCGATCGCTTCTGCCTTCTCTTTGCTTAAAATTAAAAACGGAACTCAGTGCATTTCCTCTATTTGCCGGAAAGGCACCTGAGAAAAAGTCCACCTCATTAATGAAATTTACATTTATCAAGCCAACAGGTCCACCAGAAGCTCCCTGGGTTGCAAAATGATTGATATTCGGAACCTCCACATCGTCCAGAAAAAAGCGATTTTCATTTGGTGCACCTCCCCTTATAATAAGGTCATTGCGAAAAGAAGCCGTCGTAGTTACTCCGGGTAAAGATTGAATTACCCTGGAAATATCGCGGGCTCCACCCGGATTACGCTGAATTTCTGCTACCCCTATGGTTCTTAAAGATACCGGGCTTTCTTCGGTTTTTTTGAAAGGTGAGGCCTGGACCACTACTTCGGTAAGTTCTTCAATCGATTCCTCCAGCTGAAAATCTACCTGAGCCGGTCGAGCATTTGTCACCTGAATCTCAAAGGAAGAACCGTCTTTAAAACCTAAATAACTGGCGGTAAGGTTATACAAACCAGGAGTAAGACCTGTAATCTCATAATTGCCTGATTCATCAGAAGTTACCCCTTTATTTAGTTCAGGAATAACCACGGTTGCAAATCCAATGGCCTCATTGGTCAGTTTGTTAGTTATTTTCCCTTTTATAATGCCTGTCTGCGCATGGGAATATGTAACAAATAAAAAAAAGAAAGAAACACTAAAAATCAAGTATTTTTTTACCATGATAACATCAATATGTAATGATTTAAAACTTATTAAATAAACAAAATGGAAAGTAGTTCTGCTTAGATGAAAAAAAAATGAAAATATTTACCTTTTTATTGAATATGGTCGCCGTGTGTATAGACGTTAAAGGAATCTGATTTTGTAAATCCAATCAATGAAATATTATTTTCTTCAGCCAGTTCAATAGCTAACGCGGTTGGTGCACCCACAGCTACAATCATATCAATCCTTGCACGAACGGATTTCTGAAGCATTTCAAATCCTGCCCGCCCGCTAAAAAACAAAAAACCATCCATGGAAAAGACCGGATACTTTAAAAAAGCCTTTCCTATAACTTTATCCAGGGCATTATGTCTGCCTATATCCTCACCCACCTCAAGAATTTCTCCCTGATGGTTAAACCAGATTACGGCATGTGTTCCGCCAGTCTCTCTGAATAGTGGTTGATGCGCCTTCGTTTTTTCAAGACAATCGAAAAGGATCTGACGATGAATGGAAGCACGGTGACCCATTTTAGGATAGAGCGCATTTCCTTCTATAGCTTCAGCTTCCATAGCTCCACAAACACCACAAGCCGCATTAACTATGAATAACCTGTCCTCTTTTGGAAAAACCGGATGAAAATGATATGCCAGCTCTATGACTTGTATCTTTTGAACAAATTTTGATTTTTGTTCAGGCAGAAGATCCCTCCTGGTATGAATTATTCCTGCAGTAAATAAAAACCCGACAGCTAAAGCTAAATCCTCACCTGGGGTGCGCATAATTACTGCTAATTTTTTGACTTTCCTTTGATCAAATGAGCCATATTTAACATATATATCTAACGGAGACTCGATAGCTATCTTATCTGAAAATGGTTCATTAAGGCCATTTTTAAATATCCGTTGAACCATTTTATGGTGAACTGGCAAAGGAATATCCCGTTTATTTTCCCTCATTTCGCTCCCCATTAAAAACAAACCTTAATCCCAGATAAATGGTCCTTCCGGAAGCTGGTTCAAAAAACCTGTTTGCTGCTGCATTAATACGGATATTAGCATAGTATGCCACATTAAAAAGATTGTTCACCCCACTTATTATTTCAAGTCCAGATCTTTTTAAAGGGAGTGAATACTGGCATCGAATACCTGATAAAAGGTAACCAGGTACAAAGACCTGGTTATTATCATTGGCAAATTGTCCGGCTAACCCACGTATATTGGCAGAAATGAATATCGATGTATTTAACTGAGCCCTGACTTCGGTAAACATTTGAAATGGAGCGAATCCAGGCACCCAGTTTCCGGCATAATTCTGGTTACCCGTCTGATATGATTTAAAGGTATGAGAAGCAAATGTAAGAGACACCATAGCACTTACCTTTCTTTCAGGAAAAAAATGGGAGAAAAGCTCCAGGCCATTTCTTCTTGAAATACCTGCATTTTTATAAAATGTTCTGCCGGGAAATGCCTCCAGTCCATAAGCAATCCACTCATCTTTTAAATCTATACGATAGACTGACAACTCCGATTTAATCCATTTCATTTTCTGGAATCTGTAACCTAAAGAGAATTGCGATGAAATCTGAGGTTTTAAATCCGGATTGAATCCTCCTGTATTAGAAGGGTTTGCACTTAGTTCTGTTAGCGCCGGGGTTTCAAAATGCTTACTCCAATCGCCGAAAACACTTGAGTAAGCATTGGGTTTATAAATGAAACCTAACGAGGGATTAAGTCTCAGATAATTTACCTCACCACTATTATCACCATCGGTCAGAAAAAAGTCCTCGACGCCAAGTAAGATCTTATCCCATCGTGCCCCTAAAACTCCCTCCCATTTTTTATTAAAAAAATACCGAAATTGTCCATAAATACCAGCACCCTGAAATAACTCTTTTTGATGTAGATTCTGGTTACCTTTAATGCCCAGCTTATTGGCAAATCTTTGTCTGTCATCTGTTTGACTGGAAGCCTCTATGCCGGCCAGCCACTGGAAATTTGACTTTATCTGTTGAAGTGAAACACCACCTCCCTGGAATTGGCGTAAAAAAGTTACATAACCACCCGCCTCGAATGGAAGTCTGTTATCAAACAACCTTTTTGAATAAAATGAATAAACCTGTAATTTTTTATTGTTCTTAAGCTCTTGATCCCAGCTGCTTCCCAACCGATACTGGGTTAACTCTTCTCCGGCCTGATATTGAATATTCCTGCTAAAAGCTGAAGTTCTGGCATTGGTTACTTCTGATACAACCAATGCACCCGGATCATTGGCCAGAGGGCTAGATGCCCAGTTTATTAAAAATTTTATACTCCCTTTTGGCAGGTGAATAACATACTTTCCATTTAACAAATCCGTTTTTGTCTGGCTCCAGTCCCGGTAACCGATATGTGAAAAACGGCTTCCAAAAATACTCCACGCTCTGTTTTTATTTTTACCTCCCATCCAGATATCCATTTTTCTGAGGCCGTTGCTACCCGTTAAATAGCCTGTATTAAATGAAAAGGAAGAAGCAGGATCCTTCGTATATAATGCTAAAACACCACCAGCGGCATTGCCATATAATACCGTACTAACGCCTCTTATCACTTCCATGGTCTGTATAAATCCAGGATCAATATTATCGACATTTGCCTGGCCATCTGGAGTCGTTTCAGGTAATCCATCCACTAAAATCCGGACACCCCTGATACCAAAAGCAGACCTCGAACCAAATCCTCGAATAGAAATGCGTACATCCTGCGCATAATTTTCTGCATTTTGAGCTAAAACGCCGGGTACATAAGCTGCATAATCCTGTAAAGATGTTCTGGCCTGCCCCTTAACCAGTATGTCTTCTGATAAAGTAGTCACCGCCTGATTTAGCCTTCTGCTTTCAACAGAAATCCTGGAAGCTGAAATGGGAACAGCAGGTAATTCAATGGTATCTGTTTGTCCTTTTCCGACGAAAGGAATCCAGGCAGATAAAAAAGTCACAAAAACGGGTACAGCAATAAACGGGTATTTATTTTTTCTCACTTTCTGGTTTTGCAATGGTTTTATCAAAAAGATTTAAAATTCTTCTGTACTCATCCAGCCAGCTGGTTGTTTCAACAAAGCCATGATCTTCCACTGGAAATACAGCTAGTTCCCAATGCTCTTTTTTCAGTTCTATCAGTCTTTGAGAAAGACGGACGATATCTTGAAAATGCACATTTACATCGACCATGCCGTGTAGCATTAACAAGTTTCCCTTTAACCCTTCTGCAAAATAGATGGGCGAACTACGTTTGTAGGCAATAGGATCGAGCGTTGGTATATTTAAAATATTAGAAGTATAACCATGGTTATAATGCGCCCAGTCTGTAACAGACCGGAGTGCTGCTCCACTTTTAAACACCTTATGCTCATTAAACAAAGCCATTAAAGTAATAAAACCACCATAAGAACCACCATAAATACCGATTCTCGCTGGGTCAACCTTATACTTTTCAACCAGATACCTGGCACCATCTACCTGATCTGACAGGTCTTTACCGCCCATAAACCGGTAAATACCCGTCCGCCAATCCCTGCCATAACCTGCACTTCCCCTGTAATCAATATCCATAACCGTATACCCTTTATCGGCCAGTAGGTTATGGAACATATACTCCCTGTAATAGGTACTCCACCACTCGTGAACATTTTGCAGGTAACCTGCACCATGCACAAAGATAACCGCTCCTTTATGATTAACCTTTGGATGAGGTTTATAAATCCTTGCAGGAACGGAAACGCCATCCTGCGCCTTGAACCAAACAATTTCGGGTTTACGCCATTCATACGAATTGAAAGCCGCTGTTGTTGATCTGGTTATTTGAACTGGTTTCGCATCTGGCCTGTTTTCCTGAACAAAAAGTTCCCAAGGGGTATTTGAGGAAGAAAATCTGATGGCGAGATACTTCTCATCAGGAGAAAGCGTTACTTCCGCGTTTCCAACCCCATTTGTTATTTTAACCAGCGTTTTACTGGAAATATCAAGTTTATAAAAATGCTGTTGATGAGGACCCTCTGCATTAGCTGTTACATAAATATGCTTCCCGTCCAACGATAAGGTAGCATTTAATACCTCAAAATTTCCTGATGTTAGCTGGGTGGTTGATTTTATATTCACATCATAAAGATAAAGGTGAGAAAAACCTGTTTTTTCTGATTGAAAATAAAATTGATCCCCATCAGGCAGCCATTCAATATTTCCGGCAGACTGATCCCAGCTATCTATCCCGGGACCTCCTATCCATGCAGTGTCATGTTGATGATCAATTTCCTCCCACTTACCTTCAGAGGGGTCAAACAAAACCAGCCATCTATCTTTATGGTCCTGAGAACGAACTACAAAAACAGCCTGATTTTTATTACTCCAGACTGGTCCGTTTATGATGGTTGATTTTGGTTCAGGTAAGGTATCGACATAAGGTGACTTATTGTCATGATAAAACCTGAGATATTCAGGCTTTTTAAGGATGCCGGATAATTTTTTAAAATTCAGCAGATAAAAAGAATCTTTTTCTGTCAGGAAAATCCCCATTTCATAGGCTGGTTGAGGAAAACCAACCTTCTCGCGACTTCGCAGATTAGTTGTAAATGCGGAAGCAGTAACAAAATCAGGAACTTGTGTTTCCTTTCCCGAAACCTCTACCGCCAGTTTGCAGGTAACATTTTTTAAATCAGGACTATGTGAGAGTTGAATTAATCTTTTATTATTTAAAAAATAAGGTTTCGGCAAAAAAGCATTGGGTTGGGGTTCCTCTCGTTTCCTTTTCTCTGATATTGATTTTCTTTCATCCAGCACCTCAAACAAAGCCAGCTGCTCCTTTTCAAGCCATTTTTCGGCTGCATTTTTTACAGCAGGAGCACCGGGTTTCACATCTGTAAAGTTGGTAATCTGCCGAATTGAACCATCCAGTAAATGCAGTGAGAAAAGATTATTGTTTTTTTGAAAAGTGAGCAGGGAATCTCCTTTTGCAAAACCAAGATTTGATTCTCTTTCCGCTGTAATCATAAAAGGAGTGAGCTGACCATCTGGCAATAACTGTTTGTAAATATCGCCTTCTCGTAATAAAAACCGAACCGTTTTATTTTGAGAAATCAGACCACCAGCTGGAAAAGTCATCCATTGGTTTGCCGGCATTTTAACAGGAGCTGCTGAAAAAGGAGCAGATACCCGAAAAGTACTTCTTAAAGAATCCATGGAAGGGTTCCATGAAAAGTAGATTTCCTTGCTATTTGGATGCCAGAAAATACTTTCAGGAGCGTAGCCAATAAATTTTTCACCTGACATTATTTTCTGTAAATCAAGTTTTTGATCGTTATTTTGTTGACCAGAAAGGACGGTCAGCTGAACTGTAAATATGGTTAATGCTAGCCAATTAACCTTTTTAAAATAATACGCTTTCATATATACCTGGTTATTTTGTTCCAATATAAAGATTATAAATAAAACCGGACAAAATGAAATGAATTTTAAAAGCTTATTAAATTATAATTATTATATATTTGTATATATTTCATTATACGATGCAAAACCAATATTTACTCTTGTTGTGCCTTACTTTATTTTCATTAAAGATTGGTGCTCAGGTAGTTCGGATAAAATTAGTTGAAAATAAAGAATTTTGTGCCGGATTCGGGCCTGACAATGTGGCACAGGCAAAAATATTATCTGTTCCCAACATCAGGATTCCGGAAAATGCAGGTACGGTTTATACCTGGTATGCAGTTCACAAGGAGGGGTTCAGAAGCTGGCATACCCCTGTAAATCAACGCGCCATTCCACTTCCCTGGCCGGGAAGATATGAAATATACGTTGTCATGAAATACATTGATAAAGCAACCTTGTTGCCTTACTTCGCGTTTAAATCATCCTCTGTATTTGCTACCGCAAGTGTTTGTCCGCCTTGAATAAAGAATATCAGTCGTACTTAAAAGGGAGAATGGAAGAATCCTTAACGGTTGACAAGGTCATCAATGTTTTTAGTCTTTCAATCTCCTCGATTTGAGAGAGGGTTTTGAACAGAAGTTGTTCGTAGGTAGGAATATCCTTACATACAATTTTCATTAAAAAATCGGCTTCACCGGTTATGATATAACATTCTACGATTTCATCAATTTCCTGCACCTTAGCCATAAAATTATTCAGGGCATTATCCTTTTGCCAGGCCAGAGAAACTTGTACAAAGGTTTTAACATTCAGACCGATAGCTTGTTGATTAACCTTTGCATGATAACTTTTAATAACGTCCTGATTTTCCAGTTTTTTTACCCTTTCCAGGGTAGGAGCTGGCGACAAACCTATTTTTTTGGATAAATCAAGATTCGTAATTTTACTGTTTTCCTGAAGAATATGTAAAATTTTTAAATCCGTCTTATCCAGTTTTTCTAACGATTCCGGTTGTAATTGGTTATTCATGGTTTAATCTTTGTTTGGTATTCTAAACGCAAAAGAACAAATAATATTATAAATACGCTAAAATTTAAATGTTAATTCCCAATTAAATTTTAGCTTATACCACATTATTTCATCAGGGGAAAATACCCAGCGAATTATAATCGCTGCTTATTTTATTTATTGCATTTACAAATGCAGCTGTTCTAAGGTCAGGAATAGCCGGATTATTAACCATAACCTCTCTGATTTCCCTGTAGGCATTTATCATCGTCTCTTCCAGGCCGGAGCGAACGAGATCTATTTCATCAGCTCCTCTGGCAATGAGGGCAAATTCCCTTTCATTTACATTTCGTCCTGTCAGTTCTTCAACCAGGTGAATCACCTGAGTAAGTTGATTCTGGTTAAATCTTTTTTCCATTCTGCCAAATCGCATGTGGGAAAGATTTTTCAGCCACTCAAAATAGGAAACCGTAACCCCGCCCGCATTTAAATAAACATCGGGAATAATAATGATACCTTTAGCGAGTAATTTTTCCTGAGCAGGTGCTGTTATGGGTCCATTTGCAGCTTCTGCAATAATTTTAGCCTGTATGCGATCTACATTATCTATTGTAATTACACTTTCCAGTGCAGCCGGCACCAAAATATCACAGGGTTGTTCCAGAATTAACTCCCTGTCTTTCTTTTCGAATGTTTTCTGCGCCGGGAAGCCGATGATGGTACCATTATTTTTTCTGAATGCCAGCAATGCGTGAATATCGATACCATCCGGATGATAGATGGCACCTTCGGCTTCACCCACACCAATTATTTTTATGTTGCCTTCATCCTGAGAAATCATGCCAGTAAAGGAGCCCACATTTCCCATTCCCTGAATAATCATTGTTTTTCCGGCGGCCCCGGGTGTCAGTCCGATTTTTGACATATCCTCTTCAAAAGAACAAGCTTCCCGAATGCCATAGAACACACCTCTGCCCGTTGCTTCAGTTCTACCCCTGATTCCCTGCTGATTCACCGGTTTTCCTGTAACACAACCGGCAGCATCCAGCTCATCACCCTTAAAAGTCCGGTAAGTGTCATAAATCCAGGCCATTTCACGTGGTCCTGTTCCGTAATCAGGTGCCGGCACATCAATCGCCGGTCCTATCAGATTCCGTTTAATCAACTCTGTGGTATATCTTCGGGTAATCTTCTCGAGTTCCTCCTCGGAATAATCCCATGGACTGATTTTAACTCCTCCTTTAGCACCACCATAGGGAACATCGACTATAGCACATTTATAAGTCATTAAGGCGGCTAAAGCCATAACTTCGTCCTGGGAAACATGATTACTGTAGCGAATACCTCCTTTGGTTGGTGTTCGATGATGACTGTGTTGCACTCTGTATGCTTCTATTACCTTAACTTCATCTTTAATTTTCACTGGAAAATTAATTTGAAATACGGCATTGCAAACCTTAATTTGTTGCAATAAGCCCTCGGGTAATCCGGTATGTTCTGCAGCTCTGTCAAAATAGACATTGACGCTGTCAAAAAAACTAAAGTTATTACTCATCTGATTTTATTTGGTTTTCAAATTTGGTTAGGCGGCGGTCAATCATTATTAAATAAAACACAATACCCAGGAAAAGTAATAGCATAACGCCTGCTACCACATAGATTTTACCTATACTGCGCATGAAATCTGAGTCTGCTCCTGACAAAGAGACCATAAAAATAAGCTGGATTGAAATAAATAAGGCAATTCGCAACATGGTCATTTTCTTGAGGGTGATATTTTAAAAAAAATATTAAAGTCAAAATTGTTCAACCTGTAAGTAAAAAGGGTTGATTTTTTTTCTGCCATCGGGTGATATTTGTCAGCTATTCCTGATCATCCCTGATTTTTTGCAGATTCAGATACCGGAATTGAAGAGAACTAATCCAACATCCCAGCAAGGTCCATCCAATAATAGCCGGATAAAAGACCATTCTCATGGTATTATCTAAATCCTGAGATCCAAAAGCCGGATTACCTCCCGAACCAGGATGCAGACTATCTGTAAGTCGCGGAATGACGTATAACAAAGGTATAAGGGTTGTAAAAGCAAAAATCCCATAAGCGGCACTCACTCTTCCTCTTTTTTCAGGATCTTCAAACGAAGCCCTTAGTATAAAATAAGCGGCATAAATAAGCAAGGCGACAACGGTCATATTTTGTTTGATATCCCAGCTCCAATAGGCGCCCCAGGTATTTTTAGCCCATAAAGCACCCGTAACCAGACCCATTAAACCATAAAAAATACCTGTATGGGTAAAGGCTGCTGCTTTTAAATCATATAATGAATCCCCATTTTTCAGATATTTTATGCTGTTAATAACGGCAAATAAAAATAAAAACATCATGCCAAACCATAGGGGTACATGAAAATAAGTATTCCGAATAGTTTCACCCAGAATATTCCTGAATGGAAAAGTAATGTGATCAGGTCTGGAGAAATTACCAGGAATAACCCAACGTACATTTTCAGATGTAATTATATCTGTTGCTGCTGTAATAAATACGGCGGATGGCAACACTGAAGTTCCGTCTATTTCATTGTCAATCAGTAAAGTAACCGTTTGAACTTCCTTTTTTTCAGGTAAATTACCCGGAATTAAAAAATTCAATGTTAGTTTCCTGTCATCCCTGATGTTTATCTCAGAGGCTGAAACTGCATTGCCATTCTCCCATTTCAACCAGGCCCGGAGGTTTTTTTCACCCTGTTTGAAATGGGTATTATAACCCGTTACCTCAATCTCTAATTTCTCTCCTGCTGTACCATAGGCAGGCACGACCGATTCGATGCCTGATTTTAATGGAATTAACAGACCGGCCAAAATTACATAAATGAGAAGTATAACCCCCGTAAACTTCCAGATTTTTCCTTTTTCTATCATTATATGCTATTTAATCTCTCCAGATAAATGGAAATAATATGAGTGCAACACCACACAATAGTAAATCTATAGCCACTAAAATGGCAATATCTCCACTCACCGCAGTATCTTGAATAAGCCTTAAAGCATGCGCAGATATTTTAACGAGCATGAGTATTACGGGTATAATTAAAGGGAAACTTAATACTGCCAGTAAGGTGGCATTCTGGTTACCCGCCGCTATCAAAGAGGCCAGAAAAGTAAAAGTTACTGAAAATCCAACACTGCCTAAAAACAAGATGAAAAGGAATAACCATATATCTTTTACCGGATTGTCACCAAAAAAAATAAACAAGCCCCAAATTAATAAACTTAAAACTAATAGTAACAATGCATTATAAACTATCTTTGCCAATAATACGTAGGCCGGATTCAGGAGACTATAATAATATAGCACACTATTCCCTTTTTCCCGTACAAAACTTTTGACCATGGCATTAACAGCAACAAACAAGAAAATAATCCAGAACAAGGTATTCCAGACATTAGGCTGAATCTTAACAAATGTTTCATAAACAACAAATAAAGTGGATATAACATATAAAAATATACCACTTATGGCTGATCGGGTTCTGAATTCCAGCAAGAATTCCTTGCGAAACAATACCAGTATGAAATGCAAATCCTTCATTAATTACCGTTTTGATCCAGCAACTTTATACGGTTGCGTTATCAGGCACAAATATAAACTACTATTACCAATCTTGATCATTCTTATGAGTCTAACTTCCATAAACGAAGATTGGTTGACCTATAATGCCAAACAGGGAGACGGCATAAAGAAGGTATTGAACAGATTTCATCTGGATTCCTCCTATTGTAATGAAGAAAAATTTCTCGCTTTAAATCATTTATCCCCATCATCAAAATTAATCCTCCATAAAACCTATCTGCTTCCAATCAAAAAAATCACCTTTAATGGCAAATCAATACGATCAACACTGGGCATTGATGCTTTTGAAAAAGCAAAAAAAATAGAGGATTATAATATGAAAATGCTTCAATCAGGGTTGCGAGAAAAGTCATTTAAGGAAGATAAAAATCTGTGGGTTCCCTTTCATTTTTTTGAATGTGAAACGACAGCCTCAGCCAAAGAACCATTATTCCCTATTTTTGGGAAATATGAAAATACGCCCATACTTTCTGATATCCTGAGGGGAAAAATATTTTATATTATCAGTGGTCACGGTGGACCAGATCCGGGAGCACAGGGCGTTAAAAATGGAAAAACACTTTGCGAGGATGAATATGCCTATGATGTTGGATTGCGTCTTTGCCGTAAATTAATTCAGGAAGGTGCTATGTCCTATATGATTACCCGTGATGGAAATGACGGTATCAGAGATGAAGAATGGTTATTGTGTGATAAGGATGAAACCGTATGGGGTGGTGAAAAAATTCCCAGTGGCCAGCTGGAACGACTCGAACAGCGTATGCTAATTGTTAAAACCTTATTTGAAAAAAATAAAAACATAGCACCGGCAGGACAATACCTGGTGGAAATTCATGTCGATTCAAGGCATACAGACCAACAAGTAGATCTCTTCCTTTACCACCAGGCAAATAATCAGATTTCTCACCAAATGGCTAACAGGATTCACCAGACTTTCAGTGAAAAATACAAACAAAACAGATCTACAGGCGTTTATAAAGGCACGCTGTCAAGCAGGGAATTATATTCTCTTGAGAATGCCCCCATGCCCGCAGTTTATATAGAACTTGGCAATTTAAGAAACCATTTTGACCAGCAACGATTTGTTTTACCGTCCAACAGGCAAGCATTGGCAAACTGGCTTTTTGAAGGACTGAAATGAAACTTCAATTCATTGCATGGATATTTGAAATTAATCTTTTTAATTCCATCCCATTATTTTTCCACCAGTTTACCGTCCATACAGGTATTAAAGCGATATCGTATTTTCTAAGCCGGTTCGTCTGTCTTACCTCCCATATAAAGTCAGTATGTGATGTATGAGCATGAAATCCATCTAATAAGAAAAAAATATAAGCTGATGTTGCGGTTTGCTTTTCAATGAAAAATGGGAAGAAATCCTGATTGAAAAAAATATGTTGCCTGAATTCAAATCCTGTGGTTTGGGAACGGAATCTAAACATTAATTCTGACCAGAAAAGATGATCATTTTCCTTACATATTTCCTCATTTTCCGGTTTGAATTTTTGAAATTCATACTCCATCGCGTACCTATCTCTGTCGTGAATTGCCTCCAGCAATTTAATATAAGAAACAAAAAGGCCTATATTATCTTCGTCCTCCATGTCTATCAATGCTTCTCTTTTAAATGAGGTTATCACTGTCATTTTAACCGTTGGTAATGCTGCCAATGGTTCAGTCATTTTATTTAAGGACGGGAAATTCACTTTTAAATCCGTGATTTTTTCAAAAGTAGTCATAAGATAGACCAAATCAAAATGCCTGGATTCAATCTCATCGGGTAATAAAACGGCTAAACCATTATTCACCAGTTTGTTAAAATGGTTATTCAGGTCTGAATCTTCATTTTGTACTTTAAAAATCAAAGTTGAAATAAAATTTCGCTGTGTTTCTGTCATGCAAATGATGCCCACAGAGGGTATATTTTCCGTAGTCGTATATCTGATTCCTGAAAGTTCATTAAACAGAAATAATGCTTCTTCTTCATTTATGCCATTTGGCTGCATGATTCCTTCTATGCTGCTGAAATAAACAGAAGCATCTTTTAGGGAATTGACCGTCACCTGTCCACCTTGCCATTGTTGCCACGGATTGCCTTGATAAAAACCATGAATTTTAGTTAATTTAACATGAGGATAAACACGAAAAAATTCACTTACAAAAGAAGAATGGTAAAAATATGTACCATGTTTGCCTAATATTTGAAATCTGGCCAAATCCTCCGGAGTAGAATACTGAGCATCACCCCAGTAAACATGATCAAACTGAATAGCAGGATATTGATCAAATAATTCTTTGGCTTGTGCAACGGTTAAACAAAAAACGGGAAAACATTCCAGCCACAAGGGCATTATATCTTTTAAAAACAACAGATAATCCCTTTCATTTAAATCGCCTTTTTCAATCCAACCAATTATTTTCTGTAAGGTTGATTTTTCTTCCTTTCTCAATTGTTTCATTCTTTCCCTTCTTTTTTGAAACCAGACAGACTGGATTTGCCTGGGCAACATACGTTGCAGAAGTTCCCAATCAGCTTCATAAGTCTCTAAAGGCAAAGAATTATCAGGAAGCTGAAGATTGTAATGTCTCAATAAAACCTGATGAAGATACCAATTTTTAAAAGTCATCACCCAATCTTTTGGATTAATGGTGGAAAGCGCCTGAACAATTGATTTGGCAGCAGGAGATAATACCTTCCAACTAAGCTGCCAATGATAAAAAACATGAAAATCTCTTATATTTAAAAGAATTAAATCCAGCTTATTAACTACAGATTCAAGCCATTTTTGCCTTTTAATTAATGTTAAGGCCTGATGTTCCAGTTTTTCGAGAAATAGCGATTTGGCATTAAATTTCTCTATCGCTTCATCCATCAGATTTTCAAGATAAATAAATTGATTTTTAAGTGAACTATATGGATTGACATTATTACCTGACGCACGCAATACCTCCTCATTAATGAATTCAGGCAGATGGTGTTGCCAGTTTATTGCACTTTCCTTTAATTCCTTAACATATCCAATCAATGCCGTTATCTGATCAGGGTCTGTATTTTCAGGAACAGGCGGAAATGACCATAAGGTCTGTTCCTTAATACTTGTTATTATTGATTCAAACAACACGCTTATATTTTCCCTTGCAGCTAATATTTTTTTTCCTCTCTCTGCTAATTTACTATAAAACAGAAGGGAAAAATGCTTCGTGTAAAGGAAATCATTTCCATATAAATCAATATAGCCTTCTATTTTATTTTCTATTTCCTCTAATCCTGATATTATTCCTTGCATCAAATTAAACAGAGAGATATTTAAATCATCAGAATATTGAGTTAGAACTTTAAGATAAGCGGAAAGTATTAATCTGAAATTATTTCTTTCCTCATTCAATTGCAGATTGAAATAATCTGAAACTTCCTCACAATCTGCATCATTCAGGACTCCGGTGTGCAGTATGTTTAGCGGATGTTGAAGGGTATTTATAGAGGCAAACCTTTCCTGCAAAGGTTCCATTTCTGCTATCAATGCATTAAACTCCTCTGGATTAAAATGAAAATGATCTGTTGGTAATCTAATGTTAATCAGTTCATTTTCGGAACCTCTTGTACTTTGTAAAAATAAACTAACCACTTCAGCCCAGTCATTTTCACCGAAAATTTTCTTCCTTGATGCGTTAAAAGCAGCTGATAATTTTAAAAATAAGCGCTGACAAGATGCCAGTATTTCTTTAAAATTGTCTCCCGCAAAAACCGGTGAATTTTTTTCCTGTTGAATAATAAAAGCAACTCTTTTTAAAAGTTGTCCATATTGCTCCTTTGGGGGTTGGGACAAAACCAGGTTTTCTACATTATCTTTTGCAAGCCGTTGATTCAGAGAAGTAAAGAAACCATTATTTTCAGAAAGTATTAAACATGACCTGCCATTTGATAACGCATTGGAAATCATATGGGTCAATAAAAATTTTTTGCCCGAACCCGAAGGTCCGCTAATGATGGTGTGGGTATTTTCTCTGGCTACATGCAGGGCAGAAGCCTGGTCTGGAAATAAAACATCCAATCCAAAGGAATGTCCGGTAAGTGACCGTTTCTGGTTTGGAATAAAAGTTGAAACATCCCATTCTTTCTTCAACTTTATGGTATGGTTATCTGCCGGAATCAGCGAAACTGCATGATATATTTTAAACTTGGTAAGCTGTTGCGCTAACACAGACTCATTGGGTATGGAAACAATGATATCATTATTTAAAAACAACGGATCTATTGCCTTTATTATCATACTGAAATCGTCCAGATTTTGTCCCTCATGATTTAAAAAGGGGGTTATTAATTTACTGATCTGATTAAATTCAGGATGACTGAGAATCAGGGGATTAACAATGGGTAAAACACCTGCGCTTCTGGAAAACATCCATTTCATACCCATTTTATCAACAGGCATTAAAGAAATATCCCAGATAAACAGAGGTTCCGTTACTATTAAATCTTCTTTTTTCAAGCCAATATAAGGATAGGCTACTTTTAAACCAGAGACACCGTATCGGGTATGATACATTTCCTGTTTATGATATATTTCCCAGGTAAAGGCAGGAGAAAGCGTATTAAAGACTAAATTGGCAGGCAATAGAAAATGTCCCGAATCGGCTACCCATTTCAAAAAATCTAAATCGTTGGAAAGATGAAGGATATCATAAGATTTTTGTCCTAAAGGAAAAATACTTTTTTCCCAATCTACCCTAAGTTGACTCATCGAGATACTATATCTGGTTAATTACTAACGCGTTTGCAAAAGTAACAAAATATTAAAACGAAAAACGCAAAGTGAAAAATCCGGGACGATTTTACATGTTCAGAAAATATTAAATAAAAATAAACCAGTTAATTAGTTACATCGCTGAAATTTACATCCAAATACAAACCAATAATATTTAATAATAGTTTCTATGTCAAAAGGTTACATTGTTATGGATTGACATATATTAAAAAAGGGACCCTAATTGGATCCCTTTTTATTTGTAGCGGCGGCAGGACTTGAACCTACGACCTTCGGGTTATGAGCCCGACGAGCTACCAACTGCTCCACACCGCGATTTCGTTCGGCAAATATACATCTTTTTTTATAAACAAGTCAACAATTTTGTAATAATATTTATTTACTCATAAAAAGAGAATGGAATCATTTATTTATGGTGCTAAAAGAACTCCGATGGGTAGTTTTGGTGGCACCCTGTCAGGCCTTTCTGCTACTGAACTTGGAGCTAAAGCTATCGATGGCTTGTTTTCTGATTTACATCTGGAAAAAGATGCTATTCAGGAAGTTTATATGGGAAATGTTATTGCTGCAAATTTAGGCCAGGCACCTGCCAGGCAGGCAGCTCTGGGCGGTGGATTAAGTGAAAACGTTATTTGTACCACTATAAACAAGGTTTGTGCCTCCGGAATGAAGGCAACCCAACTGGCTTCCATGTCCATTCAGTCAGGCCAAAATGAGTGGGTGATTTCGGGTGGGATGGAAAGCATGAGTAATGTTCCCCATTATCTTCCTTCCCTGCGCTGGGGAAATAAATATGGAAATGCTGAAGTTTTAGATGGACTGACAAAAGATGGCTTAACAGATGCCTATAATGGCACAGCCATGGGAAAATGTGGTGATGCAACGGCGGAAAAATATCATTTTTCAAGGGAAGAACAGGATCTCTTTGCTATTGAATCTTATAAGAGAACAGCCTTAGCCACTGAACAAGGTTGTTTCAATGCTGAAATGGTACCCGTTGCTATTCCCCAGAAAAAGGGTGGTGAAATCATAATTAAGGAAGATGAGGAATACAAAAAGGTGGATTTCGCCAGAATTCCTTTTCTCAAACCCGCTTTTTCACCTGCCGGAACCATAACTGCGGCGAATGCAAGCACTTTGAATGATGGTGCATCAGCCATTTTGCTTGGCTCAAAGGAAGCAGGTGAAAAATCAGGGTTAAAACCAATGGGAAGAATTGTTTCCTTTGCTGATGCCGAAGTGGCTCCTGAATGGTTTACTATCGCCCCTGTAAAAGCTGCTCCTCTCGCCCTGAATAAAGCGGGTTTGACCTGGGATGATATTTCTTTTGTGGAAGTTAATGAAGCTTTTGCAATCGTTCCTCTTGTTTTTGCCAAAACTTTTTCATTACCTTCCCATAAATTGAATGTACGCGGCGGGGCAGTTTCTATGGGTCATCCATTAGGTTCCTCTGGCTCACGTATTTTAGTTACACTCATTCATACCTTACAACAACATGGAGGTGGGTATGGTCTGGCTGCTATTTGTAACGGAGGCGGAGGTGCATCGGCGATGATCATCGAAGTTTTCCCCATTTAATTTAGTTAGCGCAATAATATTCAAAGTAAATTTAGATTATCTTGTCATTGTTTTTTTAATAAAACGATTCATCCAGTGAAAAAGATACTCTTTTTATTGTCCTTAAGTTTTTCTGCATTCGCTCAAAAAAGCACCACTATATGGTTGGATGATTTACAGATACAAACCTTTTCAGAAGGATTGCGTCCTGTAAAGGCAAAAAAAAATTATGAATCTCATACCTTAATGGTAAACAAGATGTCTTTTCAACGGGGTATTGGAGCTCAATCACCATGTGTACTTGCCTTTAACCTGGACAAAAAAGCGTTAAGATTTCAAGCAAAAATAGGCAACGATGATGAAGGAAATTCAGCGCTGGCATTGTCCTATTTTGTATTGGGGGATGGTAACATCCTTTTTGAAAGGAGAAATATGAAAATGGGTGATAATCCGGTTGATGTTGATGTACCTTTAAATGGTATTAAACAACTGGGACTTCTGGTGTTGGATAGCGTCGGAGGTATCAGCAACAAGCGTACTTATGCAAATTGGCTGGATGCAAAAGTATTAATGACTGAAAATAATCCAATCTTACATGTAGAAAATAAGGGCAAAAAGTATATCCTCACCCCTCGAATTAAATCAACGCCAAAAATTAATTCACCAAAGATTTTTGGGGTGCGACCCGGGAACCCATTTTTATACAATATCCTTGCCTCAGGTAATAAACCTATGCTTTTTCATGCATTAAATTTACCTGAGGGACTTAAGATAAACGAAGAAACGGGAATGATAACGGGTGTTTTAAAGGAAAAGTCCACCCATCTCGTTACCTTGATTGCAGAAAATAACAAAGGCAGGGATACCGTAAAACTTGAAATCAGCGTCGGAGAGGATATTGCCCTTACCCCACCACTTGGCTGGAATGGGTGGAATGCCTGGGAACAAAAAATTGACCGTGAGAAGGTGCTGGCATCAGCCAATGCCATGATAAAATGGAAATTAAAAGATTTTGGATGGCATTATGTAAACCTCGACGATTCCTGGCAAGGATACAGAGATTCCATTTCGCTGGCTCTTCAGCCTAACGAAAAATTTCCTGACATAAAAGGTATGTTTGATTACATCCACAGTCTGGGTTTAAAAGTCGGTCTTTATTCTACCCCATATATTTCAAGTTATGCGGGTTACGTGGGCGTATCATCAGATTATCCTAAAGGAGGTGAAACCCATGAAAAAATAATGGTGAACAGACCTTCTTTTAGTCATATTGGTCCCTACAAATTTGAAAAGCAAGATGCAAAGCAAATGGCAGACTGGGGAGTCGATTTCTTAAAATATGATTGGAGAATTGATCTGGCCTCAACCATTCGAATGGCAGAGGCGCTCAGGGAATCCGGGAGGGATATTGTGTTAAGTTTATCAAATAATGCCCCTTTTGATAAAGCAGCAGACTGGGCAAAATGGGCTCAGATGTATAGAACAGGTCCTGATATAAAAGATAGCTGGACAAGCTTATATCATACCTCATTCTCCATTGACAAATGGGCCCCTTTTTCCGGACCAGGTCACTGGGCTGACCCTGATATGATGATTATTGGGGATGTATCCATTGGCCCGGTATTACACCCTACCCGGTTAACACCAGATGAACAGTATAGCCATGTCAGTATATTTAGTTTACTTTCAGCTCCAATGCTTATTGGATGTCCTGTAGAAAGGCTGGATCCGTTTACCATCCAGTTGCTTACAAATAATGAGGTGATTGAAATCAATCAAGATCCTCTGGGAAAACCTGCGAGATTCATAGGGGTAGATCATGGGGTGCAAATTTGGCTAAAAGAATTAAGTGACGGCTCTTTTGCCATAGGTTTATTTAATATGGCCCATTATGGTGATAGTCCAGCTACCTATTTCAGATGGGGAAACGAAAAGGACCTCCATTTCACCCTTCAGATGGATGCATTCAAGCTTCCGGGAAACTGGTCAGTTCGCGATGTCTGGAAACAAAAAGAACTAGGTACATTCCATTCCTTTTTCAAAACAAAAATCCCTTATCATGGTGTTAAACTGCTTAAACTTACAAAAATTCAAGGGTAGTTTTTACTTCCTTGTTTATTTTACAAGTATCTTTCAATATTAAATATCATGACCGTTAAAATTTTTGTAACCGGCGGAACTTTTGATAAAGAATATAATGAACTTGATGGTTCCCTTCATTTTAAGGATTCTCATCTACCTGAAATGCTCATCAGGGGTCGGTTTCAGGTTCCCGTTGACTGGACTACCCTAATGATGATGGATAGTCTCGATATGACTGAAAGGGATAGAGAAACGATTGCTCAACACTGTATTTCTACCCCGGAAAACAGGATTGTTATTACACATGGGACGGATACCATGGTGGAGACGGCCCGAGTCATCGCCAAACTTGTCAGCGATAAAACAATTGTACTGGTTGGTGCCATGGTCCCTTATACTTTTGGCAGCTCAGATGGTTTTTTTAATTTAGGCACAGCCTTTGCTTTCGTTCAAACCTTACCCGAAGGCGTTTACATTGCCATGAACGGACGTTATTTTACCTGGGACAATGTCAGGAAAAATAAAAAAGAAGGCGTTTTCGAAGAAATGTATAGTTAATGCTTTTTTATTCCCTTAGAAATTCCAGATTATCTTCCTCATCCAGCCTGACCAGAACCGCTTCTTCACCGGAGCTATTTTTTAAACCTTTTAAAAGAATGATTTCATCCGCTAAGGCTTTAGCTTCCTTATGGACCAATTCAAATTGATTCCCTTTTATTTCTGATGCTGTGAAAGCAGTAGTTGACCATAAACCCTGGCCTACTAATTTTATAATGGAACTTATGCCCGCTGAATGATCAAGTCTGAAGGCAACATCTGGCAGCAACTGCCTAATATGAACAGGTAAATTGGTTGATTCGAGTAAAATACCTAATGGCCTGGAATGAAAGGAAAGCAGGGTTTCAATACGAGGTGATAAATTGGGTACATATTTTTTTAAAAGGGAGATGGAATCAACCAGACATTCATAATTAAAAGCTAATTTATCACGTTTAAATGTAAGCAACCGATTAAAAGAGGATTCATCTTCGAGTAAACATATCAAAGACCACACCGTTTGCGTTTGAATTAAAATCATTTTTCCTTCTTTCAAGGCAGCAGCAGCTGTCAGGATTTTTGGATCCACATTTTGAAAATCAATACTATTTGTTTGAATCATGTTACATTTTACAACTAAGTTAAAGTCAAAATTACCCTTTATAACGCCGAACAAGGGTTTCTTGTTTTTAATATTTTATTTTATTATCACTCCCCTTTCTGCTGAACACATTATTGGAGGTGTCATGAGCTACAAAATACTCCGATATACCAATAATGATCCGTTGTCCAATAGCTGGAGATACAAATTTACCTTAAAAATTTACAGGGATTGCCAGGGATCAGGAGCAGATTTTGATTCAACGCCGGGAGCCTATCAGGCAACTGCCTCGATTTACAGAATGGATCAGACGAATACTCCGCTGAGAACCCTTATTTTTCCAAAGCCGGCAGTTATAAAATTGAATCCAAATCCTGGTAATGATTGTGTAAAAATTCCCCCTAATGTATGTGTTGAAGAAGGCATTTATGAACTGGAAATCGATTTGCCAATTATTGATGCAGCTTATGTAATCAGCTATCAGAGGTGCTGCCGGAATATTTCCATTTCTAATATTATCAATCCTGCTCAGACGGGCGCAACCTTTTCGGTAGAAATAAGTTCTGCTGCTCAAAAAGCCAGATTGGATAGTCCTGAGTTTCTGAATTTCCCACCCGTTGTACTTTGTGCTGGTCAATCTTTCGATTTTGACCAATCCGTTATCACCTCCCCTGGGGACAGTATCGTCTATGCCCTTGCAAATCCTTTTACAGGAGGCGGACCAGACAAAATCAATTTCCGAAGTGGCAATGGCGAGGCACCTGACCCCGATTTGCCTCCCCCCTATAAAGTGGTTCAGTATGCTGGCCCAACCTATACAAGCAGTAACCCACTGGGTTTAAATAGCTCCATTTCCATACATCCAACCACAGGACGGATTCAGGGTAAAACCTCACTGGTTGGTCAATTTGTTTTGGGAATTGAAGTAAAACGCTATCGAAATGGCAGCTTATTTAATGTTATAAACAGGGATTTTCAAATAAATGTAGGTATTTGTGACGCCAGGGTAAAAGTATCTCTGCCAAATGCAACCATTTCAGCTAATAAGGAATATTCTTTTCAGAATTGTGGCGATACTAAAATAACCTTTAAAAATGACAGTCAGGATACTTCTGTCATAACTTCTTATCAATGGACCTTCACAGGAACAAATGCCTCAGAAATTTTTAAATCGAATGAGCGAAATGCCACTATTGATTTCTTAAAATCAGGTACTTATAATGGTAAGCTTGTTTTAAATCAAACAGGAATATGTAAAGATTCCTTGTCTTTCAACGTTGTTATACCTGAAAAAATAAAAGCAGAACTTGACATAAAAGGAGATTCCTGTGTCGGAATTCCCCTGACCTTTACATATAAAGGGCGGGTTACACCCACATTTATACGCTGGGACTGGGAAAGACTGGAAAATGCAACCGGAACTAAAGGTTGGATTATAGAGTCGCTCACCCTTAACAATCTGATTAAACCAGGGACTTATGTTATTCAGCTGCTGGTGGCTGGAGAGGGAAACTGCCGGGACTCTACCCTCGTCAAAGTACCTTATTATCCAATTCCACCTGTTGCAAACATTATGGCAACGCCTTCCGATGCCTGTGTGGGTACGCCAATCCAGTTTTCAACGAACCCTGATATCTCAAAGGAAGCATTAACAGTCAAATGGGATTTTGGAGATGGAAAATCCTCCTCCACTTTACCGGCAACCCATACTTATACCAAGGAGGGTTTGTATAAAGTTAGTATCCTTTTAAACACTGGAAATGGTATTTGCACAAAAAAGATAGATCTTACCAATGAGCTGAATATACGGACCGGCCCAACCGCCTCTTTTACCTATACCCCTAATGAAGACCTTTCACTTAAACAACTGGTTACTTTTACAAGTAATTCAGGAAATCAGTTAAAACATAGCTGGAAAAATGGAGCTAAACGAATAGATTCCACGCTTAATTTTACTTATGCACTGCCAGATACAGGATATGTTCCCATTAGTCTGGAAGTAACCGATCCTGTTTCTGGTTGCTCAGACCTTATCCTAAAGGAAATTTATGTAAAACCTCAGGTCAGAATCTACATACCAAATGTTTTTTCACCTAATTTTGATGGTATCAATGATGAATTTAAGGCTTTTGGTGATATCCCTATTTTACAGGATTATAAGCTTCAGATTTTTTCCCGCTGGGGTAATCCAGTATTTACCTCAAATGACCCTCTCGCCGGTTGGGATGGTAATTTGAATGAATCAAATGCAGCAGCTCCCAAAGATACCTATATTTATATGATCCGTTATACCGACAATAAGGGAGAAAAGCAGTATTTTTCAGGGACAGTTCAACTAATTCGGTAATATCATGAATATTCCATATCCTTTTCGATTTTTTCTTTTAATGTTTTGTCTGATTTCTTTTAAAATACAGGCAAAGCATCTTATTGGAGGCAATATTACCTATAAATGTCTTGGAAATGGCGACTATTCCTTTACTTTGAAAGTTTATAGAGACTGTAATTGTACCAATTGTGCACAGTTAGACAATATAGCTGAAATAGGAATATACCGTTGTAACGGAGATGCCGACTGTGGCAGATTAAGACAAAATTCAGTTTTTGCCAGGGTGCAGGTTCGATTAACTTCTAAGCGAAATGTAGAGCGTCCTGATTATCCTTGCCTGATTCCACCAAATATCTGCGTAGAGGAGGGCATTTATGAATTTAAACTAAGTAACTATGGTATCCGGTTGACACCGGGAAATACCTCCTATCATGTTGCTTATCAAAGATGCTGCAGGAACAACACGATAACAAATATTATTAATCCGGATCAGGTAGGTTCAACCTATAGCATTGAAATAACGCCGGAAGCCCAGGCGATATGTAATAACAGCCCGGAGTTTAAAACATTTCCGCCTACGGTTATCTGTGTCAATAATGATTTGAAATATGATCACAGTGCAAAAGATGCTGATGGAGATTCCCTGGTTTATTCCTTTTGTGCGCCTTTTGATGGTGGCGGACCCTCTACCAATAATCTGATTTATACCTCTTGCGATGGTGCTTATCCTACACCGGCCTGCCCGCCCCCTTATCGTCTTGTTACGTTTCGCGGAGGTAATATTACATCTAATACCCCTATGGCAGGTGATCCGGTGGTGAGTATTGATTCGAAAACCGGACTCATTACCGGAAAACCAACAGCAAAAGGGCAATTTGTAGTAGGTGTTTGCATTGCAGAATACAGAAATGGTATTTTAATTAGTAAATCAAATCGTGATTTTCAATTCAATGTTGCAGATTGCGACCCACTCGTTTTTGCTAAATTAGGCGATGCTATCGCGGTTACGGACCAGGAGTATAAAGTCATTTCCTGTGGTGTAACTGAGGTTCAGTTTGTAAATAGCAGTTATCAGAGACAATTCATTAAAAGTCAGAAATGGGAATTTCCCATAGGAAATACAAAAGTAACGTCAACAGACTGGGAACCTAAATTAAAATTTCCGGGTATTGGAAAATATAATGGCAAACTTTGGCTGAACCCTGGAACGGGTTGTGCCGATTCCGCAGACATCGAAGTAAGAATTTTTCCTGATTTGACTGCTGATTTTTCCTACAGCTATGATACTTGCTATGCCCAACCCGTAAATTTCACGGACCTCTCCATAAGTGGAAGTGGAGGAATTTCCAGTTATGACTGGGTATTTGGAGACGGTCAAAAAGGGACCGGAAAATTAACAGGGCATCAATACAATGTTTCAGGTGAATTTTCTGTCTCCCTGACGGTTAAGGATTTAAATCAATGTACAGAAACGGTTACAAAAAAAGTACGCTATTTTCCGGCTCCGTCTATTTTAGTAGTCAAACCATCCCAGGCCTTTGGTTGCGCCCCCGTTAATATGATGTTTGATAATTTATCAAAACCAATCGATGAAAGTTATAAAGTCAGCTGGGAGTTTGGCGATGGAGGAAAAAGTACTAAAATAAACCCAACAAATACCTATACAAAAGAAGGTATTTACTCCGTCAGCCTTTCTGTCGTTTCTCCCATAGGATGTAAAATAGATACTGTTTTTAAAAATCTTATAAAAGTTTCCTCATCACCAACAGCTGATTTTGATTTTGCTCCAAAACAAATCACAAACATAGATAATAAGGTTGTTTTCACGGATGAATCTATCAATGCGGTACGCTGGCAATGGGATTTCGGTGATAATTCACGATTGGAAGAGAGAAATCCTATTCACTTATATCAGGATACTGGTCTGTTTACCATTACATTAATTGTAACTCACCCCAGTGGCTGTTTAGATACCGCGCAATCGTTGCTCGATGTCAGACCAGATGTAAGGTATTACCTGCCCAATGCCTTTACGCCTAATTTTGACGGAAAAAATGATATTTATAAAGGGGTTGGCATCATGACAGGCGCAACAAATTTTAAATTTCAAATCTGGAACAGATGGGGTGAAAGAGTATTTTTCACTGAAGATATCGGGGAAGGTTGGAATGGAGCTCACCTGAACCGGGGTGCAGCTTCTCCAGAGGGCGTTTATATAACGCTGGTAACCTATAAAGATCCCAGAGGCGTCCCGGTCGAAATCAAAGGATTTGTAACGCTTTTACGATAGAAAATGGATATATCAAGTATTTCTGCGGAAAAATTGCATTTACCAGATTAATTTTATATTTTTGCACGTCAAAAAAAATTAAGTTAAGATGGACGCAATAAAATACGTGCACGAACAACTCACACCGAGTCGCACCTTCCCTGATTTTCGCCCCGGCGACAATGTAGTGGTAAACTACGAGATTGTTGAAGGTGACAAGAAGAGGGTTCAGGCTTTTCGTGGCGATGTCATTCAAATTAGTGGTCAGGGACCAACTAAAACCTTTACGGTAAGGAAAATTTCAAATGGTATTGGCGTTGAGAGGATTTTTCCTTTTGCAACACCAAATATTCAAAGTATTGAATTGTTAAAGCGCGGTAAGGTTAGAAGAGCCAAATTATTCTATTTGCGTGACCTTGTGGGTAAAAAAGCCCGTATTCGCGAAAAGAAAATATATCGTTAATTCGATTTCTTTATTTAATTATAAAAAAAGTCCTTAATGAATTAGATTAAGGACTTTTTTATTGCTTTCTTCCAGTCATTATCCGGTATAATCAGATAAAGGAGGACAGGTACAAACCAGATTTCTGTCTCCGTAAGCACCATCTATCCTGGCTACGCTTGGCCAGAATTTATATCCCTGATGTAGATACGGCAAAGGAAAAGCTGCTTTCTCTCTCGAATATGGAAATAACCATTCATCTGCCGTTACCTGCGCCTGGGTATGAGGTGCATTATGCAGCACATTATTATCACTGTCATATTTACCCTCCATTATTTCAGTAATTTCCTTCTTTATTTCAAGCATTGCCATACAAAACCTGTCTAATTCAGCTTTATCCTCACTTTCAGTAGGTTCTATCATAATTGTTCCCGCAACAGGAAAAGATAGGGTTGGGGCGTGAAATCCATAATCAATTAATCTTTTTGCCACATCCTCTGCACTAATCCATTGCTTGAATGGTCTGAGATCTAAGATTAATTCATGTGCACTTCTCCCCTTTTCACCCAGATAAAGCACTTCATAATTATTTTCAAGTTTATTTTTAATATAGTTTGCATTTAAAATCGCCATACGCGTTGATTCTGTAACACCTGAAGCTCCTAACATTTTAATATAGGCGTAACTGATGAGCAGAATACTTGCACTGCCATAAGCAGCTGCCGAAACCGCGTAACTTTCATGATTACCCTCATTTTTACCCGGTAAGAAAGGGGCTAAATCCTCATTTACACAAATGGGACCCATACCTGGTCCACCACCCCCATGAGGTATAGCAAAAGTTTTATGCAGATTGAGATGACAAACATCCGCACCAATAAAACCAGGACTGGTCAGTCCTACCTGTGCATTCATATTTGCACCATCCAGATAAACTCTGCCCCCATAATGATGAATCAAATCAACAATTTCCTTTATACTGGTTTCAAATACGCCATGTGTTGATGGATATGTCACCATTAATACCGCCAGTTGTTCCGCATTTGCCGCTGCTTTTACCTTCAAATCTTCTAAATCTACATTACCGTTAGCATCACAATCCACTACAATTACCTTCATACCCGCCATAACGGCACTTGCCGGATTTGTTCCATGCGCTGATGAAGGGATAAGTGCTATATTTCTGTGAGCCTGGTTATGATACTGAAAATATTTACGAATAGTCAGTAAACCAGCATATTCTCCCTGAGCACCTGAATTGGGTTGAAGGGAGCAAGCTGTGAAACCAGTCACAGCACACAACCATTTTTCCAGATCTCTGAATAATTCGTAATAACCCGCGGCCTGATGTTCAGGAACTAACGGATGTATATTAGCAAATTCCGGCCATGACACAGGCAATAATTCACTGGCAGCATTTAATTTCATCGTACAGGAACCCAGTGAAATCATGGCGTGCACTAAAGAAAGATCTTTATTTTCCAGTCGCCTGATATATCTCATCATTTTAGTTTCCGTATGATAGGTATTGAACACGGGGTGTATTAAAAAGGCCGATTTACGCCGAAGAGATTCGGGAATAGCGCTCTCCGGTATTGTATTATCATTGAAATCAATATTTCTGCCGGTGACTGTTGTAAATACATTAAATATTTCTCTCACATCATCTAACAATACTGTTTCATCCAGAGAAATCTGAATACCATCACCACCATAAAAAAAGTTAATATTTCTTTTTTCCGCTTCTTCCCTTACCGCCAGTTTAAAACCTGGAGAACAGGCTATGGACAGTGTATCAAAAAAAGAAGTATAATGAAAAGTAAGATCCATCTTTTTCAGGTTAGCTGCTAGGAGGCAAGTCAGATCGTGAATTCTTTTAGAAATCTGTTGGATGCCCTTAGGTCCGTGATAAACAGCATACATACTTGCCATAATGGCCAGTAAGGCCTGTGCTGTGCAAATATTAGAGGTTGCCTTTTCCCTGCGTATGTGTTGTTCCCTGGTTTGAAGTGCCATCCTAAGTGCTGAATTTCCAAGTTTATCAACAGAAACACCAATGATTCTGCCAGGTATAAGCCGTTTAAATTCATCTGAAATAGCAAAAAAAGCGGCATGTGGTCCGCCAAAACCCAGGGGCACTCCAAATCGTTGTGCATTCCCAATGGCACAGTCAGCACCCCAGTCGCCTGGTGCCTCTAACAAAGCAAGACTCATCAGATCACAGGCTGCAGTGACATATATTTCCCTTGATTTTGCCTCTGCGGTTAATCCAGAAAAATCAGTTACATTACCTTCACAATCAGGATATTGAAGCAGGATACCAAAGGTTTTGGAACTCCATTCAAATGCATCGGCAGGTTGCACCAGAATTTCAATACCCAGGGGTTCAGCCCGGGTCGATAAAACAGCGATTGTCTGGGGTAAAACGTTGTCTGACACCAGAAACTGATTGGCGACAGCTACCTTATTTTTTTTATTCTTTACAGCGAAGAAAAGCGTCATTGCTTCAGCGGCGGCAGTTCCTTCATCTAATAGAGAAGCATTTGCCACAGGTAATCTGGTTAAATCAGACACCATAGTCTGGAAATTCAGCAAAGCTTCCAGTCGGCCCTGGGCAATTTCTGCCTGATAAGGCGTATATTGGGTGTACCAACCGGGATTTTGAAAAATGGACCTGTTAATGACAGAAGGCGTCCAGGTTCCAAAATACCCCCTGCCTATATACGTTTTAAACAATTTATTCTTACTGGCCAGATTTCTTAACTCCCTTATATATTCATATTCAGAAATGGCTTCGGGAAGAGGTAAATGCTGTTGTAACCGGATGGCTTGCGGAATGGTATCATTCATCAGTGCATCTAAAGAATCTGCCGCAATAAATGCCAGCATGTCTTCCTTTTCTTCGGCATTCGGGCCAATATGTCTGTTTACGAATTGATCTGTGAAACTAAAACTGGACATTTTATTTTTTGTATTTTAAAATGAAAAATGTAATAACAGATGCTTCCTGTCGATAGTTGCTGAAATATTTATTTTCCTCCTTTTTTTTCCAGACAGGTCAATGCAGCTTTTAAAAACGGATCTACTTCAAATTCTGCCCGCATGGCTGCGTCCGGACCAGACGTTTGTTTTATATAAGCTAACTTAAGTCTCTGCCAGACCAGATGCCTGAATTCTTCTGGTAATTTGTTTTGTTTCATAAATTCAGATACTAAAAAATGATTTGAGGTAAAGGTACCTGATTGAGTTGTTAGCTTATTTTCAATAACAAATGGCAGCAAACGCCTGGATGCCATTTGCCAGATCATCTGAGTATCCTGATCTTCGTATGCGATAAGTATATCCGGATTAATTCCGCCCCTGGTTCCGGTGGTATCTTCTTTTTTATATGGCTTTTGAATTAATTTTCCTGATGGTGTATAGAATTTAGCAATGGTCAATTTTAAAGCACCACCATTGGACAGATTGAATTGCCCCTGAACAAGACCCTTCCCAAAAGACGGTCTGCCAACGATGATTGCTCTTTTATGATCTTGTAAAGCGCCGGCTACAATTTCACTGGCTGATGCCGTATTTTCATCTGTCAGAACAACGATTTTACCTGGTTTGAAGAAGGGTCTTCCTGTGGTTTTATAGACTGTTTCTTTACCCGTTTTAGACCTGGTAGTAACCATGACCTTTCCTGATTCACTGATGAGCTGATTCAGCAGATGAGTTGATTTTTCAAGATATCCACCCGGATTGCCGCGCAAATCGAGAATAAGATCCTTTTCACCCTGTTGTTTCCCAAACAGGGAATCCATTGCAACCATAAATTCCTGATCTGTTCTGGCATTAAATTCTTTAATCCTGATATAGGCAACTGAATGATTATAGCTGATAAAGGGACTTACGCCAGGCATATCCAGATCCTTTCTTTTACATGGAAGGATAACATACTTATTTTCAGATGGCCTGAAAATCAAGACTTTTACCCAGGAACCTACCTTTCCTCTGATCTGATCTATTATCTCCTCCGGAGTTTGCTGTATCTTATTAGTTCCCAAATCTTTTCCGGCGGCAATCAGATAATCTCCAACCCTGATATCTGCAAAAGCAGCCGGACTATCCTCCATTACGGTCAGGACAAGGATTGAATCATTATTTATCGTAAACTCAATACCTATACCTACATAAGAACCTGATAATCTCTTATTCATCCAGGCTAAATCTTTGGGTTTAATGTAAGCGGAAAATGGATCAAGTCCCCCCATCCACACTTTCAGGGCTTCTTCGGCAAGACTGTCTCTGTCCAGATGTTCTACATATTTAGATGATAAAAAACCCAGGGCTTCATTCAGCGTATTTACAGGATGCATACCGGAGGATGAAGAAAAGGAATCAATATGAAGAACGGTTCCGAACCTGGCTCCTAACAAAAAACCCGTAATCAAAGAAAATGCTATAATTACAGGAATGAAAAAGCGAAGGTTTTCCCTTCCGGTTTTACTAAATGACATGGTACCTATTTTACAGGCTGCAAAGATAATTAAAAGAAATCAGCAAAATATACCTTATTTAATGGGTCAGATTTATTATTTTAGCAAAAAAAAGCGATTAATTTAAAAAAATTAAAATGGGGCAACTTCCGGAAATAGACAAATTAGACCATCAAATCCTTTCCATTTTGATGCGGAATGTAAAAATTCCCTACACCGAAATAGCAAAAAAACTACAGGTTAGTGGTGGCACTATTCATGTCAGGATGAAAAAACTGGAAGAGAGCGGTATTGTAAATGGGTATCATTTAAGTGTAAATCCTGAAAAATTAGGCTATGATATCACCGCTTTCCTGGGCATTTACTTAGATAAAAGTTCTCATTATACTTCGGCAATTCAAGGACTGGAAAAAATTAATGAAATTGTTTCCGCCCACTATACAACCGGATTATATAACATTTTTACCAAGGTGGTTTGCAGGGACACCAACCATCTTAGAGATGTGTTGCATGCGATTCAGGAAATACCGGGAATCCAGCGGACAGAAACGTTTATCTCACTCGAGGCAGGCATAGAAAGGAATCTGTTTCTGGATCAATCGGATACTACGCTGTTAGACCATGAATTCTATACAGAGACTGATTCAGAAACGAATGAATAAACAATATCCCTTTAAATAAGATATTGTTTAGTCCTTTTACCTGGTTGACACCCTATTAAGCGCCCAGATAATTTTTCAACAAACGGGAGCGGTTAGCTGATCTCAGTTTATTAATCGCTTTATCTTTTATTTGTCTGACACGCTCTCTGGTGAGTCCGAATTTATCACCGATATCTTCCAGAGACATGGGATGCTCTACCCCGATGCCAAAATAAAGTTTAATAACATCACATTGCCTGTCCGTTAATGTGCCCAATGAACGTTCAATCTCGCGTCGAAGCGATTCGTAGTAGTCTAATTCCTGATCTGTCCCCGGTGTTCCGGCGTTTTCAAGCACATCAAGTAAAGAGTTATCTTCCCCTTCAACAAAAGGTGCGTCCATAGAAACGTGTCTTGCGGCAACACCTAAGGTTGTTTCTACTTCTTCAGTTGGAATCTCCAGCAGGGTAGCTAATTCTTCCGGGGAAGGTTCTCTTTCATATTCCTGCTCCAGTTCAGAAAACGCTTTGTTTATTTTATTTAATGAACCTACTTTGTTCAAAGGAAGGCGGACTATTCTGGATTGTTCAGCTAAAGCCTGAAGAATGGATTGCCGAATCCACCAAACAGCATAAGAAATGAATTTGAATCCTCTGGTTTCATCAAAACGCTGAGCTGCTTTTATCAAACCTAAATTTCCTTCATTAATAAGATCACTTAAAGAAAGACCTTGATTTTGATATTGTTTGGCAACGGAGACAACAAAACGTAAATTAGCTTTAGTCAATTTCTCAAGAGAAGCCTGATCTCCCTCTTTAATTGTCTTAGCTAAATCCACCTCCTCTTCAGGGGTTAGCAAATCCACTTTACCAATTTCCTGGAGGTATTTTTCCAATGACTGGCTTTCTCTGTTTGTAATAGACTTCGTAATCTTAAGTTGTCTCATTCAACGACATTTTGAGGTGTATATACCGATTAATAAAAAAGGTATTGGTAAGGTTAATTTTTTAAAAGCACAAAAATAGTAGTTTAAAAGGTCTTAATCAAGTAAATAAATGAAACTTATTTGCTGACCTAAAAAAATTATCAAACAAAAGTAAAAGTCATTTGGTTTTTCGGAATTTTTATTTTTTATTGCACTTTACTAATTTTACACACTTATGGGACGAACCAAGCTCCAACTAGAATTTTTATTCAGGGCCTCACCAAATATTCTTTACACATTTCTCACCACACCTGCCTGCATTGTCAGATGGTTTTGTGATAAAGCAGAGGTAGATGAACATCAAATTACCTATTCCTGGAAAGGTAATGAGGAGGTTGCGCTCATATTGATTGATCACGAGGAGGAAATTCTTCGTTTAAAATGGGCTGATTCTGATTATGAATCAGAATACCTGGAATTCAAGATTTCCGAATCGCCTGTTACCGGTGAAACCATTCTTGAGTTAACTGACTTTTGTGACCAATCAGAGGTCAATGACACCAAACAATACTGGAATCAGCAGATTAAGAATTTACAAAAAGAATGTGGTGGATAATAACTAAATGAAAAAAATCGTCTTTGGTCTTCAGCTGGATAATAAAGTAGCGCCCATCGGCATGGGGGAAGAAGGCATTGAATATTTTCTCGGTCCCCAGCAATTTACTATTCGGCTTGAAACGCGTTGTGGAATAAAACAACCTGAAGAAAATCAGGAATCTTTGCGAACAGAAATGTATCGACAACATTTACAAGCATATCTGACTGATTTTCCCAATGTGTTTTTTAAAGCCTCATTTTTAGCTGATCCTTTTGCTACCTCCCAAACCTTGTTAAATCTTCGAGACCAGTTACTTTTATGCGGTTGGGACGGAAAAACTGATAAGGATGCACCCAACAGGTTATCAGTTCTCTCCGATATAGAACATAAGGTCAGAAATAATAGCTTCTGGCCAAAGGGCTGGGCAGACAGACAACAATTATTACTGGAAAAATTACCCTACAAAGGAAGTAAAAACCTGGAGATTTTTTTGGTTGAACCGCTGGATTTACTGCCTGTGTTCTGGCAACATGTTCTTTCTGCCTTACAAAAAAGTGGCGCCCAAATACATCAGATTTCTTCTTTACCAAGTGCAGCCGACGGTTCAGATATTGGCATATTTCAACGATTTATTTACGAAACGCCAGAAGCTGACACACCCAAGTTAAAAGCAAAAGGAGATGGCAGCCTGATTTTATTTACTGGAAAACGGGATACGGAGATGGCCAGCTGGTTTGCCAAATGGATGGATGAAAATAAATCCTGGTTTCCTGCGCTTCTGCTACCTGATAAAACAAGAACCTTAGATAATGCGCTGATATCGGAGGGCCTGCCCAGTTTAGGTTTACAGACGCGCTCTGATGCAAGACCGGTTTTACAATTGCTTAAATTAGTACCTGAATTCCTCTGGCAACCTATAGATCCTGCAAAATTACTGGCTTTTTTAACCTTACCTCTTCAGCCGGTACCCAGAACCCTCGCAACTAAATTGGCCTCTGTCCTGGCTAAAAAGCCTGGGCTCTTTGGCCCCGATTGGCAAGATGTTTTAAAGAAAGTGGAAGCAGTTGAACCACCTGAGCATTGGTTAAAAATTAAAAAAGAATATGATTTTTGGTTTAACAGAGACCGATATTCCCCAAAAGAACTGGTTCCCAAATCCATAATTATTGATCTTTTCAATCATATTAAGTCCTGGAGTCAACTGGAGATAAATGATTATGAATCAAAAATAACTATTGAAAGCCAGACACAAACCGTACTTAATCTGTTGGAAAACCTTCCAGAATCAAGCCTTTCTCATCTGGAAATAGTTCGCATCGTGCGCACTGCACTGGAACCAATCGCCAGAAGTCCTTATCAGGCGCAAAAAAATCATATTAGGGTCACCCATCATGCTTCAGCCATTCTCGAACCAGTTGAAGACCTCATCTGGTGGACTTTCACCGAAAAGGAAAGAGATTATTTTTTTGCAATCTGGTATTCCGAAGAACTTCACTATTTAAATAGCATTGGCATTTATCCCGATTTACCTGCTAAAGAAAACCAGCGAATTTCCTGGTATAGGAAACAAGCATTTTTTAAAACAGCTTCCCGGCTTTTTCTTTTTTTACCCGAACGTGTGGAAGGAGCTGAAATACAACCATTTCCTCTTTTTGGTGATTTGAATGCCTGTTTTGATTCCATTGAACCTTTCAAGATAAACCTGGATATACATCAATTAAATGCTTCATTTCCACCGGCGTTTAACCTGTTATCGGACTTTAATCTGCCACCATTGCAATTAATCCAACCCTCTCCTCAAAATACATCTCCCCTTTTTATTGAACTTCCTCATATAAATTTATTGCCCGAAAGAGAGGCCGAGAGCTTTACAAGTCTTGAATCCCTTTTCTATTATCCTTACAAATGGGCTTTTCAGTACAAATTGGGTTTGTATAAGGCAGATAATCTGGAAATGGCAGATGAAAAAAGGTTGTATGGAAATCTTGCCCACCGTCTTTTTGAACAGGTAATTGAAAATCCTGCCTATTGGAATAAAGATGAAAAGGCTATACGCGCATGGATGAATGAGAATATTCCTGTTCTTTTTGAACAAGAAGGAGCCACCCTGTTACGATATGGAATGGAACCCGAGCGGGTTTCATTGCATCATAAATTATCTCATTCCATCGTACATTTTCTGCAAACGATGAAGCAGGCAGGATGGGAGCCTGAGGCTGTAGAGAAAGAATTGAGCGGTCAATTCTGTGATATCAAAATTTCGGGCATTGCAGATTTAATTTTCAAAAGAGGAAATGACAGGGCTATTATCGATTTAAAATGGAGCGGTAAAAAATACAGAACTGACCTTCAAACTAATAATGAAGATTTACAACTTGCGCTTTACCATAGTCTTCTCCAGCAAAACGGTACTTTCAATCAAATTTATACGGCTTTTTATATCGTGGAAGCAGCCCATTTTGTTTCCAGAAATATGGAACAATTTTCTGAATCAACTACATCGGTGTCTTCAGAAAATCCCTCCATCACCTATAAAAAAATACTTGATAAAATGAGTGCCACCTATTACTGGCGTAAAGCACAACTCTCATCAGGTCAGATTGAATGGAGAACCAAAGCAAGCAGCAAGCAACTGGAAGAACATTATGGAGCCATTTTACTGGATTTACTTGAAATGAAAAAAGAGAATTCAACATTCGACGATTTCAAAACCCTGGTAAATTTTCCAGTCTGATTTCCTGCAACACTTCCTTCTTTTTATCGTTAATAAACTATTATTTTAGCTTATAAAAAGTTAACAAATGTCCCTTTCCCTACTCAACAGAATCAGCCTCTCTTTTTTATATGTTTTGTTTTTTCTCTCTTTGCATGGTCAGGATGCCATGGCTGAGAAGTTAAGCCCCGAACTTGCTTTTGAATTAAAAGAAGGATCCCCAAATCAAAAATATAAGATCATTGTCATCCTAAAAGATCAGGTTGATGTAAAAAAATTAGAAGAGCAGGAGCTCAGGTCTCTGCCAACCAGAGATTTACAGGTCAAATTATTGTTAGATGCCCTTCAGGTCAAAGCGGAAAGATCTCAGGAAAAACTAATAGCCGACATTTCAGGCTCCCCTTATTTCACACCAAATAGTATAAAAAGATTTTGGATTTCAAACCTGATTGCCCTGGAAGCAGAGGCTCCCCTAATTGAAGTTTTACTCCGGCACACTGATGTTGCAGGTATAGAAAAAGATGCAATATTGGTTTCCCATCATAAGGGAAGCATTAAAAAAACGAGTTTTATTCCCAATGGCAAAGAAATAGGTCTCAATGCCATTAATGCACCGGCACTTTGGAAACTCGGTTACACAGGATATGGTCGTAAAGTATTAATCATCGATAATGGGCAGGATAATGCACATCCCGCATTAAGAAATCAGTTTCTGTATAATCATGTTCCTTTAGCTCAGGCATATACCAGTTTGGAAAATCAGGATTTCTGTTCTGAGCATGGTACCCATGTAGCTGGCATAGTGGCAGGACTGGATCGTTTAACGCGGGATACCATTGGCGTCGCTTTTAATGCGCAATGGATGGGAGTCCCTTTGTCTTTAAAAAATGCAGATGGGACAGAATGTAAATTAAAGGCGGCCACCCAGTCAGATGCGATTGGAGGTATGCAATGGGCTTTAAATCCGGATCGAAATAATAGTACCAGTTCAGATATTCCAGACGTCATCAACAATTCCTGGGGAAGTCCACCCGGTAAATTTAATGTTTCTTCCTGTTTTACCTCAGCTTATCTTAATATTTTCACCACCATGCAAAATGCAGGTGTAGCTATCGTTTTTTCATCAGGAAACGAAGGACCCGATTCGTTGACGGTTAGTTTTCCAGCGGTGGTCGCCAATGACCTGGTAATGCCTTTTTCAGTGGGTGCTGTAAATGCCAGGCTTTCGGGATTTCCAATCACCTCTTTTTCCGGCAGCGGACCTTCTGTTTGCCTTCCTAACAATGAACCTTTAGGAATAAAACCGGAAGTAGTTGCACCAGGACAGGAGGTTCGAAGCGCTTTAAATGGCAATGCTTATGGGTCCCTTTCCGGAACTTCAATGGCTGCCCCGCATGTGAGTGGAGCTATTCTATTATTAAAAGAGGCTTTTCCCAATGTTTCTCCCTTAAGGATTGTTAAAGCATTATATGAGTCAGCCAATGACCTTGGTGCCGTTGGGGAAGATAATAAATACGGCAGGGGAATAATTGACGTTAAAGCTGCCTTCGATCTTTTACGATCGCAGGGCTTAGTACCGACAGATCCGGTTAAAAGTCCCCAGGATATTTCCTTGCTGGATGTGAAAACACGAACTGAAAACTGTGGCAATCAATTCAGGGGTACCCTGACCGTTGAACATGCAGGTACGGTTCCTATTTCTTCCTTTAACATCATTTTGAAAAATGCTGTTTCCGGGACTTTATTGAGAACGATACCATGGTCTGGTTCAATTTTACCGGGTCAGCGGTTGGAGATTATTGTATCATCCATTAATTTGCCAGGTGGTAAATATGATATTCAATTTGGTATAGAATTACCAAACGGAACTACAGATCTGCGATTTTTGGACAATTACCTGAAAATTCCTGTGTTCGTCAGCCCTGAACCTATTTTACCGGTCGCCTCGGCAGATGCCACCGTTATTTGCCGGAATACAAAAGCAGTCCTGAGAGCTAAAGAAAATGAAAATGAAGAAATTCGCTGGTTTAACAAGGAATACGAAGGAAGCCAGATTACAAAAGGTAAAGTATTCCAAACTGGTTTATTGACCTCTGATACTACTTTTTTTGCCGAACTGGTTTATCTGAAAAAATTGGGGATGCCAGATCCAGATCAGGGAGAAAAATCTTTTTCCGAGACATCAGGCGGTATCGTTTTCAATTGTTTGGCACCTTTCATTTTAAAACAGGTAACGGTTTACGCTGAATCAGTTGGTCCAAGAGGATTTATACTCAGGGCTCCAGACGGAAAAATTCAGCAAAAAATCATCAACCTCCCCAAAATCGGTGAAAATATTGTAGTATTAAATTTCACGGTTACACCTGGAAATGGTTATAAGCTCGAGAGATCGCTTGGTAAGGGTATGGCTATAACCTCTACCATGTCTGCATACCCTTATCGGGTTCCCGGCATTTTGGACCTTGTTTATTCTGATAATACCAATCCTAAAATTTATCCCTATTTTTATAACTGGCAAATAGAATATGCCTCTGCTTGTGGCCGAACGGCGGTAAGTACTAAAATCTTAAATTCCAGTCAGAATCTAACCGTAGGATTTTCCCCAAATTCAGGCAGTTTCCCTTTGATTAATGGAAAAGCAACGGTAAATTTTAAAGGAACCGCTGTAGGTAGTTCTCAGGTAAACTGGAATTTCGGAGATGGCAATATTAGTTCAGAGCTTAATCCCTCAAATGAATATAAAACACCCGGAGAATATGGTATTAGTTTTTCGGGTATTACCCAGGAGGGTTGTCAGATTATGACCTTAGGTTATATAAACATTACGGGAACTGCCACCCCAAACAGGGAGATAACGATGCCATCCGGTACGCTAACCCTTTTTCCAAATCCCAATGCGGGGCAATTTTATATTCAGCCAAATTTCAGTAAACGCACGCTTCTGCGGGGAAAACTTTTAAATGCAGCGGGTAAGGAGATAAGTTCTTTCCAGTGGGAAAATATACTCAATCAACCATTCCAGGTATCCTTAAACGAATCGTTGGCACCAGGCACTTATTTCTGGTATTTCAGTTCTGAAAACAGGGAAGCCACACTACCCATGATAATACAACAACCTTAATTTCCTTCAGGTGCCAGTTGCACTCTGAGACCCTCCATATAAGGTTTTAAGTGTAACTGGCACCCCAGACGGGAATTATCTTTAACAAAAAAAGCCTGGTCCAGCATATTTTCCTCATCTTCTCCCATATCTGGAAGATCATTTTCAGATAATACGTAAACATGGCAGGTTGAACAAAGGGCCATACCGCCGCAGGTTCCCTGAACTGGTAGCTCGTAAGCTTTACATAACTCCATAAGGTTCATATTCATATCAAGAGGACCTTCCAGTAAATGCGACTCTCCTGCCCTGTCGACAACCGTAATGTTGACCATATTATCCATACATAATAATTTAAGGAAGCAAAAATAATATATTACCTCAATTTATCTGCTTTTTAAACATGTCTCTACCAATTCCCTTATATTTCCATACATTGGAAAATCGTTATCGTTTAAAAAATGTTGAGGATTGACCCAGCGGGCCTCCTCAATATCTTCTTCCAGTTGAGGTGTCAAACCGATATCAGAAGTGGTCATATCAAACCAGTAGGTATGTTTTAAAATGCGTTTTACCTGTCGGTAGGTATGCCAGGTCTGAGCAATTTCATGTGAAACAGATAGTGTGGAAACACCTGTCTCCTCCCGTACTTCCCGGATTGCAGCAATTAATGGGGATTCTCCCGGGTCAATTTTACCTTTTGGCAAATCCCAGGACTTCCTTCGGTAAATAACGAGTAACTCACCCTGCTGATTAAAAACACAAGCTCCCGCAGCTTCAATGATTTCAAACAGAGATTGAAAATCAGCTTTCATTTTATCAAAATCAGGATAGAAAAGCGTAATAGCATCAAAGCGCCCTCCTTTTTCCAATGCATCCACATAATTTAATAAAAACCTTTTGTTACCTTGATACAGACTTAATAAATGGGTTTCAGGAACCGATGGAAAGTCGAGTATATTATTTCCCTCCGCTAAAATCAAAGGACGTTCGTTAATATAGATTTTGTAAGTTTGCATAAAAATTATCGTTGATGGAAATGGGAATAGCAGAAGCAGTAGCCAATTATTTACTGCAAATAAAAGCAATAAAACTGAATCCTCAAAAACCCTTTACCTGGGCTTCAGGATTAAGATCTCCTATATATTGCGATAACAGGATTAGTTTGTCTCATCCAGCTGTCAGAACATTTTTAAAAGAATGCTTGGTCAAAGCTACCACCTCATTTCAATCTTTTGACAGCGTTGCAGGCGTTGCAACGGCTGGAATCCCGCATGGTACCTTACTGGCAGATGTATTGAATTTACCATTCTTATACATCAGAGAAAAACCAAAAACACATGGCAGACAAAATCAGATAGAAGGTGAAATCGTCCCGGGGACTAAAATTTTGATGGTTGAAGATCTTATTTCTACTGGCGGAAGTAGTTTACAGGCTGTTCATGCTGCCAGGGAAGCGGACATGGAGGTGGTTGGGGTGCTGGCACTTTTCACTTATGGCTTTGCATCAGCAACCTCGGCTTTTGAAAAAGAAAATTGCCGGTTAGTGACCCTAAGCAGTTATCAGGTTTTACTTGAAGTTGCAAAGAGCCTCAAATATATTGGAAATGAGGAATTCCTCATTTTAGAGGATTGGGCCGAAGATCCTAAAAAATGGAGTGATACATTTATCAAAAACAATCAAAACTAAAAGAGAAATTTCCTACATTTGTCAAACATTCTTATAGTTCACCTTTTTTGCCTACGTATCATGTCAATTATTTTGGAAAGTTCCAATGCGTTTTTAAAAGATTACTTAAATAATGCATCTCCTACCGGGTTTGAATCTGAAGGTCAAAAATTATGGCTTAAATATATAGAGCCTTATGTTGATGAATCATTTATTGATCATTATGGTACAGCCTATGGCGTAATAAATCCAGGGAGTGATTTTCGGGTGATGATAGAAGGTCATGCAGATGAAATTTCCTGGTTTGTTCATTATATTTCTCCGGAGGGTTTCCTGCAAGTAATCAGAAATGGTGGCTCCGATCATATTATAGCCCCTTCCAAAAGAGTAAATATACATACAGAAAACGGATTTGTAAAAGGTGTTTTTGGCTGGCCTGCCATACATACCCGACATGGGGAGGAAGCAAATCTTTCACCTAAACTGGATAATATCTTCATAGATGTAGGTGCTAAAAATAAAGAAGAAGTATTGGAAATGGGCATTCACGTTGGTTGTGTTATTACCTATGAAGATGAAATGAGTATCCTTAACAACCGGTATTATGTAGGACGTGCCCTTGATAACAGAATTGGTGGTTTCTGTATTGCGGAAGTAGCCCGTCTCTTAAAAGAAAATAATATTAAACTGCCCTTTTCCTTGTATGTTGTCAACTCCGTGCAGGAAGAAATTGGCCTAAGGGGTGCTGAAATGATAGCCCATACTATTAAGCCTAATGTGGCTATAATCACAGATGTAACACATGATACGCATACGCCACTGATGAATAAGAAAAAATTAGGTGATGTACAATCTGGAATGGGCCCATCAGTCACTTATGCACCAGCCGTTCATAATAAATTGTTAAAATTGATTATACAAGCTGCTGAAGAAAACAACATTCCTATTCAAAGACAGGCTTCTTCCAGAATGACTGGAACAGATACCGATGCTATAGCATATTCTAATGGCGGGGTACCTTCTGCACTTATTTCATTGCCATTGCGATATATGCATACCACCGTTGAAATGGCACATATTGAAGATGTTGAAAATGTGATTTTGCTGATATATCAGAGCATTCTTAAGATAGAACACAATCACAATTTTAAATATTTCTAACTATGTGAATGGATAACCTAAATACGTTGTCAACCGGTTGAAATAAACGAAACGAATCATTTTAAAACGATAAACAGGGATACCTTAAAATGTACCCTGCTTGAATCTCTTGTATTATACCGCATCAATGGGTTTAGTCAGCAGAGATCGAATAAATCTTTTATTCCCGGAGTTCTCACCGTTGTAAATCCTTCGGCATAAGTAAATCCTGCCTCTCTGCCGTAGCTTCTGGCCTTTGCAGAAAGGAATTCAAGAAAATCAGCTCCTGAAATTGGTGTTTCTTTTTCTCCCCTGTAAGCAATTTCTGAAGGCAAATAAAATTGGGATTTAAATGTTTTGACCAATGCTAATTTCTCCTCCATGAAAGCGCTAATATCTACTACCAGATCAGGCTTCAGATTATAATCCTGAATATAATGGTAAACAAATTGGGGTCTCCAGGCTTCCTGATTTATTTCGTTCAGATGAGTTTTTATTTTGGCAAGACCGGAATAAAAACAAGCGTCAGCAACCATTTTAGCAGCTCTGCCATGGTCAGGATGTCTGTCGTGAATGGCATTCAGCAACACCATTTTAGGTTTAAACCTTCTTAAAACCTCTATTATTTTGAGTTGATTTTCCTTGTTATCCTGAAAAAAACCATCTGCCATATCCAGGTTTATTCTACATATTGCCTGAAGTTTTTGAGCAGCATTCAATGCCTCCTGCGTCCTAATATCAGCAGAGCCTCTGGTGCCGAGTTCTCCTCGTGTCAAATCGACGAGCCCCACCTTGTATCCGAGCGCAATATGTTTCAATAAGGTGCCGCTACACCCCAGTTCAACATCATCCGGATGAACACCAAAGGCAAGAATATCTATATGTTCCATTTATCTTTTATATTTAATTTCCCCGCCAACAATCGTCATTAATACTTTTGTATTCAACATTTCTTCCTCTGTGCAGGATAATAAATCATTCGAAAGAACGACTAAATCTGCAAATTTTCCAGGGGTAACTGAGCCTTTATCCTTCTCTTCAAAAGCAGCAAAAGCATTCCACAAAGTATAGGAAGAAATGGCTTCTTCTCTTGTCATTCGTTGTTCGGGAAAGAATTCAAATCCATTATCCGCTCTTTTTCTGGTAACAGAAGCATAAAAACAAGCAATAGGATCAATTTCCTCAACTGGCACATCAGTCCCATTGGCAATCAGAGCACCTTTATCAATAAGCGATCTCCAGGGATATGCACCTGTCCGCGATCTTTCAACGCCAAGTCGTTTTACGACAAAAGGAGCGTCAGAGGTACAGTGAATGCCCTGCATGGAAGCTATGATGCCCCATTTTTTAAATCTGGGAATATCTAAAGTATCCAGGTGCTGGGCATGTTCCATTCGCCAGCGTGGAAAATCATTCCCTGTATTCATTTTGCCAATTTGTTTTTCAAAAATATGAAGCACCTCCTTATTAGCCCGATCACCAATCGCATGCACACAAAACTGTAACTTGTGTTTTGCTGCTAAACCAGCTATTTTATCCACTTCTTCCAGTGGTGTTGTATTTTGTCCGGAAAATCCATATTTATCAGCATAAGGTTTAAGTAACCAGGCACCAAATGCTCCTAATGCACCATCCACCTCCGATTTAATCGCTCTGACAGTTAAATGATAGTCCCCTACATTCAACCAGGGAAAACCACCCAGTTTACCATTCATATCATCATAATTTTCCCGGATCATAGCCCACAAGCGAATATCCATTTTACCCGATTCTGCCCATTCTCTAAGCCAGTTCAACTCATTCAATTTAGTTCCGGCATCCTGAAAAGAAGTGATGCCATTTTTCAAACATTCCTTTTGCGACAGTTCAAGGCCTTCAAACCAGATTCGCTTGCGTTCGGCTGGTTCAAGGGATTTTAAATATTCCTGATAAGAACCGGAAACCAGATTCATTGCCCTCTCTTCAAATACACCAATCGCATTGCCTTCCCGATCCCTGACAATTTCCCCGCCCATAGGATTAGGGAGTTCCTTAGAGATACCTGCCAGTTTCATGGCCTTTTCATTTGCATAAACGGCATGACCACTTGCATGTCTTAAAAGCACCGGGTTATCTGGAGAAACAGCACTTAATTCATTATGAAAAGGATAGCCAAGGATATTATTCGAGGGAACTTCATCCCATTTTTCCTGATGCCAGCCACGACCTACGATCCATTCCCCGGGTTTTGCTGTTTTTACCTTCTCCTCAACCATAGACACAATTTCTCCCCAGGATTTTGCATGTAAAAAATTCAAATTTTGAAGACCTTCTCCAAAACCACCAAAATGTCCATGTCCTTCTATAAATCCGGGCATGACAAATGCTTTCTCTAAATCAACTATTTTAGTGTTTTCCCCTTTAAAATCTGATATGATGGATGATTCCCCCACCCCGATAATCCGGTGATTTTTCACTGCAATCACAGAGGCTGTTGGTTGCAGGGAATCGACAGTATAAATATTACCGTTGGTGAAAATGACATCTGCATGATTCTCCTCCTTTTGGCAACCCAAAAAAAGGAAAATGATTATACAGGCATAACTTAAAAATGCTTTCATATCGCTTTTTTATTGAAATTTAGTAGAAAATTAAACTAATAAATAACAATAAAATAAATTAGATTAGCTATTGTTAAAAAAAAATAAATATGTCCCTAATTATTAGAAAAGCTTCTGATACTGATTTACCCTTCATTCATGAACTTGTTAGGGAATTAGCTATTTTTGAAAAGGAGGAAAAAGAATTCACAGCCACCCTTTCTATGTATGAAAATGATTTTAAAGAAAATATATTCCAATCTATAGTTGCTGAACTGGACGACGAAATAGTAGGCATGGTTTTGTTTTATATGACCTATTCCACCTGGAAAGGCAAAATGATGTACCTGGAAGATTTTGTAGTAAAAGAAAAAAACAGAGGAAAAGGTATTGGAAAAGCCCTTTATAATGCTTTCATCGAGGAGGCAAAAGTGCAGCAATGTCAGTTAGCAAAATGGCAGGTGTTAGACTGGAATGAACCTGCCATACAATTTTATACGCAGAATAATGCTATTTTGGAGAAAAACTGGTGGAATTGTAAGGTTTTTTTTAATAAAATCAAGGGGTTTTAGTAATTTTTTTGAGTAAATAGTTGAATTATAAGTACAAACACATTAGATTTGTTAGAAAATAAGGTAGAAATTAGTTTTTTTTAGTGTTTCATAGTGTGGGGGGTAATCAATTTTTGGTTACCCTTTTTGTTAAAACCTTAACATACTTATAATTAATGTAACGAGCAGGACGCTCACAGATAAAATAAAATACAATCCATCTATTACCAAGGCCTTAAAAATTGTTTTAATCCACCCTTGCTTGAAAATATTCCTCAAGGCAACAATTTGATAAATCAGAATGCTGAAGATGAATAGATGAAAATTTTCCAGTATCACCTTATACTCATTTCCTAGCATGAAGAGACTCATAGTCAAAAATGAAAAGGCGTGAAAATGGAGATTATAAATGAGGTGGTGTGCATAAAAATAAGGCAATCTGAAATAAATAATTCGCTGAAAAAAAGAAATCAGCAACATTGAAAAAATAACCATCCAGATTAACTGACTGGTAGCAAAAAAAGTAAAATTTTTAATTTCCTTCTGTAATTTTATTTCTTGTCTAACCTGCCATTTTCCAAAATCAGTTTTAATATTCGCCTTCCTGATTATAATTTCTTCATCCAGATTATAAATATCCGTAAAACGTAAAGGCAAAGATTTGAATTCCCATTTTCCATTCAGATTTTCTACAACCAATATCTTGTAAGCACTGGTAAGAGAATCTAAATCAATACTATCTTTCTGTTGAATGGAGATATCCAGCGAATCAAATTTCAATTCCTTAAACAATTTATATTTAATAGCCATTGTTTGACTGGTATCCAGGCCTTCCTCCTCAAAAATTTGATTTGGAAGAGAATCTATTTTATTAAAAAACTGTTCCTTGAATGCATTTTCCTGAACATATTTTTCGAGCGCTGTAAGTTGCTTATCAAATTTCTTATTTATCCAATTTCCAAATAAAGTAAAATGGAGCAATCCGAAAATGAGGAAAATCCTTAGCGGACTCAGGTATTTCTGTCGTTTACCATCAAAAAATTGAATAGAAAGTTTACCAGGGATAAACAAATGAAAAAGAGAGACCCATACCCTGTATTCAAAATTAAATACAATGTCCACATATTCTTTTATCAGCGTGGTTAATGATAAGCTGGGTAAAGCTGATTTTTGTCCACAATTTGAACAATATTTCAGGGTCGATTCATACGTTAATCCACAGTTAGGACACTCAACAATTTCCTTGTTGTTATACATAAATACTGAAAATGGATATTTATTAATCCAGCGATTGTACTACCTGACCAGCAAGGGTAACCAAATCTTTATATTCAGCTACCGACAGGCCATCCAGACAATAGGATATTGGATTTACTGGTTTTCCATTAATATGCACTTCATAATGACAATGAGGCGCGGTGGAAATACCACTACTACCAACTGTTCCGATAAGCTGGCCCCTGACAACCTGTTCACCCTGACGAACATTAATTCTGGACAAATGCGCATAAATTGATTTAAATCCAAATCCATGATCTATGATGATATGATTTCCGAAACCAGCATTTCTGGCAGCTTTTACTACTCTGCCTGAGCCGGTTGCCTGGATTGCTGTTCCCTTAGGTGCTGTAAAATCAATACCATAATGCATTTTCTTAACCTTAAATATTGGGTGAATCCGATATCCGAAGCCGGATAAGAAATTTACCCCTTTAGCTAATTTATCAGACCTCACTGGCTTAATAGATGGCCTGGAAGCAAGGAACTTTTCTTCCTTTTTAGCATAACTCATGATGGTATCAAGCGATTTGGATTGGATTACCAGCGCGTGTTTTAGTCTTCTTAATCGTTTTTGGGTTTCAATGATGGTTTCTCCCACCTTTTTATATTGCTCAAAATTCTCATATTCATTATGCCCTCCAATACCTCCTCTCCAGACATTGTTATCTATAGGATCAAGACCGAACAAACTTCTGTAAGTGTAGGAATCCCTTTTTTGAACATTTCCTAATACCTTTTCCATTCTTTCCATTTCATCAACCAGACGTTGATATTCAACCTGCATCACATCAATCTCAGTTAGAAGTGATTTCTCCTGAGGTGAAGGAAGATATTTGTGCAGAAATATGGTCAGAAGCAGTGCTGTTGTCAATACAGCACTTATCACAGAGAAGAAGCGGACAAATTTACTTTTGAATGATTCCTCAATTCGTTCGTATCGAAGTAAATTAGCATTGAAGAAGAATTTTTCTTTTTTCATATCTTGGTATGTTGTTAAACCGGAATCATGCTAAATCATGATAACCTGATACCTGAATGGGGTATTGATTCAACGGATGTCTCTCATTTATTGCTCGCCACTAAATTAAGAATCCTTAGTGAAAACCCCTAATTAAGCATGGAATTTTTTAAATCTTACGCTATTTAACTAGCGTAAATAAACTTAAAAATGATAACTTTGACCAAAATTTGAGCAAAAAAATGGTTTTTTAATACCTAAATGAGACCGATAAGTAGCCAATACCTACCGTTCTCCCACAAGATAAGACCATTTCGTAAATAATAAACCTTTTTCCCTAAAAAATTAAAAATATGATGACTGCACGAGAAATAAGGAGTCACTTTTTAACCTTTTTTGCGTCTAAGCAACACAAAATTGTTTCTTCGGCGCCAATAGTGAATCGGGAAGACCCCACCTTAATGTTCACCAATGCAGGAATGAACCAATTTAAGGATTTCTTTCTCGGCAATAAAATACCGGATAATCCGAGAATCGCAGATACACAAAAATGTTTGAGGGTTTCAGGTAAACATAACGACCTTGAAGATGTGGGTTATGATGGAACCCACCATACCATGTTTGAAATGCTGGGAAACTGGTCTATTGGTGACTATTTCAAAAAAGAAGCCATTGACTGGTCCTGGGAATTATTGACTAAAGTGTATGGCATGAATCCTTCCAGATTATATGCCACTGTCTTTGAAGGCGACGCCAATGAAAATATTCCTCCGGATATTGAAGCAAAACAGTTTTGGCTAAAATATCTACCCGAAAATCATATCTTGTTCGGAAATAAAAAAGATAATTTCTGGGAGATGGGCGATACAGGTCCATGTGGACCATGCTCCGAAATTCATGTGGATTTGCGAACTGAGGAAGAAATCGAAAAATGTCATGGAAGTCTTCTGGTAAACAAAGACCATCCTAAAGTGGTCGAAATCTGGAACAATGTCTTTATTCAATTTAATCGTAAAGCGGATGGAAGCCTGGCAGAATTGCCTGCAATGCATGTGGACACTGGAATGGGGTTTGAAAGATTATGTATGGTGCTTCAAGGTAAAACGGCCACATACGATACAGATATCTTTACACCGTTTATAGAAATCATCGAAAAGGCTTCAGGTTTTACCTATACCGGAAGCTACAACCGTGAGGCAAAACAGGATATTGCTATGAGGGTAATTTCCGACCATATCAGAGCGATATGTTTCACCATTGCGGATGGTCAGTTACCAGCCAATTCCGGGGCTGGTTATGTCATCAGACGAATTTTGCGCCGTGCTGTCAGGTACTATTATTCCTTTTTGAATATCAAATCTCCTTTCCTGCATACTTTAGTAGCTCCTCTGGCAAAAGCTTTTGATGATGTCTTTCCCGAATTAATGACTCAGGCTTCCCAGGTAGCCAGAATCATTGAAATGGAGGAAACATCTTTTCTCCATACACTGGAAAATGGGTTGAAACGATTCGAAAATATTTCAGTAAAACAGGGAGTGATTTCAGGAAATGATGCCTTTGAACTATATGATACATTCGGTTTTCCCATTGATTTAACCCGCTTAATAGCAGAAGAAAAAGGCTTAAAAATTGATGAAGCAGCTTTTGAGGAAGCACTGATGAAGCAAAAATCAAGATCACGTGCTGATGCCCAGAAAGAGGTAGGTGACTGGATAAATGTTCTGCCCGATCAGCCTGTGTCTTTTACAGGTTATACCGATGTGGAAATGCAGGATGCCAACATCATAAAATATAGAACGATTTCTATAAAAAAAGCCCTTCAACATCAAATTGTTATCGATAAATCACCATTTTACGGTGAAAGTGGCGGACAAGCCGGAGATCAGGGTATTTTATGGATCGGTGATCAACCTGTTAAAGTACTGGATACCCAAAAGGAAAATGATTTAATTTTACATATCGTCGATGAATTACCAGAAAATCCATCCCTGGCAGTACGAGGTATGATCGATAAAAACCGGAGATTGGCCATTTCCAAAAACCATACCGCTGCACATCTGATGCACGCCGCTTTCCATAGGATTATAGGAAAACATGCCTTACAAAAAGGTCAGGATGTGGACGAATTAAAATTAAGATTTGACTTTTCCCACTTTCAAAAAGTCTCGGATGAAGAAATTTTAGCTATTGAAAAAATGGTAAACGAAAAAATTCAGGCTAATATTTCCTTGGAAGAAAGAAGACACGTTCCATTGGCAGAAGCAAAAACAACGGGAGCTATGATGCTGTTTGGTGAGAAATATGGTGAAACTGTCAGAATAATTACTTTTGATAAAAATTATTCTGTCGAACTTTGTGGAGGTACGCATGTTGCTGCGACAGGCGAACTTGGGCTCTTTAAAATTATTTCTGAAAGTGCTATTGCAGCTGGAATAAGAAGGATTGAGGCAGTATGTAGCTTTGAAGCGTTAAAATTCATCCGGCAGGAAAAAGATGAGTTGCAGGAAATTCGCCAGATACTAAAGGGAAATCAATTTCCGGCAAAAGCAATTCAACAGCTCATAGAAGAAAATAAATCCCAAAAAAAGGTACTGGAGAAATTTCAGCAATTACAGGTTCAACAATTACGAGATCAACTGATTCATGGGGCAACAGTGGGAACTGATTTTTCATTAATCATCCAGCACATTGATATTCAAGATGCCACACTACTAAAAGAATTAGCCTTCCAAATTGATAATACCCTGGAAAAGGTGGTAATTGTGTTTACAGCAAAAATTCAGGATAAACCCCAGATTTTAGTTTCAATCAGCAAATCCATTTGTAATGAAAAAAATCTGCATGCAGGAAATATGGTTAGAACCTTAGCTAAAAATATTGATGGCGGTGGTGGTGGTCAGCCATTTTTTGCAACTGCTGGTGGTAAAAAAATAGAGGGTCTTAATAAAGTACTTGAAGATGCAAAAAAACTTTTTGCATCTTAACATACTTAAAAATGATATATCCCTTAAAATGGCCTGTAAAGGAATATTTACAAGTTGTTAATTATGAGGATAAATATAAGGTCAACATAGCTTCAACAGGTATGCAGATGCCATTGGAAAAGCGATGCGTATTCACTCAAGTTTCAAGTTGAAAGCTAAAAAATTAAAGCAATAATCCTGACCATCCTAACATCCGGATTTTTAATGAATATTCTTTTTAGCGCACAAAAAACAGAGATATGAGCATATTCATTTAGGTTCTACCTACATTTTCGTTCAGGATTAAAGGCACCCATAGATCCCTAAACTATATAGCATCACCAGAATAGAACAAAAGAACACTATTTTCCGGAAACCTTTCTTCAATATATAACGGAATTTCCTTTTGCTCCAAAAGAAAAGAAGCACTAGCAGGTCGACCAGGCATTAATACAAGTAAGTCTTCTTTATTTGTTTTATAATCCTCCAAACTCCTGAACCAATTTTGATTCAAATCTGTAACTTTAAATTTCCAGTTTTTAAAATTATAATTCGACGCACTTAATTTCTTAATATAGCTTTTTGTTTCTTCAGTGCAAAAAATAACCACATCCAGGTGTAACTCAAGGGATAATTGCATCCATTTTTTGAAACAATCTGTAAAGCCAGGCTCTGTAAAAGCCAGCGGCGGTAAGGAAATAATTAATTTTTGATGTGCCACCAATGGTAGTTGTAATCTGCAAACTACCAAATGTTGTGTAGCAGTGTCCAGTACATTCTCTAAAATTTCTCCAAAAACCCGATCTATTAATCCCGATTTTTGAGGCCAGCCAAGTAGAATATAGTTCGCATCTACCTGATTGGCTACTCTTGAGATACCACTTGCAATATGAAAATCAGGTTCGCGGTGAAAAGAAACGGGTGTATCAAGTTCAGCAGCTGTTTTCTTCAGATTCAATGTGAATTCATCATCTTTATCCAATTCATTTTCAGGAAAATCAGCTGGAACAACCTGAAGCACATGTAATGGAATGTGTTTTACATTTTTTCTGAAAATGACTGATAATTCTAAAAACCGATTGATGCTCCATTGATTGGATATAGGTAATAAATATTTTTCAAACACATTCTGCTGATCTATCCGATTTAAATGTTGATCTATGAGCCCTTGCTTGATAAGTAGTTCTCTGGCCGCGCGTTCTGTTACAAATGAAGATACCACACAAGTTATTAAAATAAGAATAATCGTTGCGTTCAATGTATTTTCATCTAAAATTTTAGCATCATAACCAACTAAAATAATCGCTAAGGTAGCCGCAGCATGCGAACTGCTCAAACCAAAAATTAATCGTCTGTGAACTGAATTATAAGAAAAGGTTAATTGAGTCAGCCAAGCAGCCAGCCACTTTACAATCAGGGCTACTGAGGTTAAAACAACAGCAATGATAACGGCGTGATTGCCATTAAAAAGAACAGAAATATCAACCAGCATGCCAACACTTATCAAAAAGAAAGGAATAAATAAAGCATTGCCAATAAATTCAATTCTATTAAATAAGGCTGAGGTATGTGAAATCAGCGAATTTAGGGCCAAACCTGCCATAAATGCACCGATGATGGGTTCTACACCGGCTATTTCAGACAAGAATGCCGCGAATAAAATTACCGCTAATACAAAAATATAATGAGAATGTTTTTCGCTTTCCACTTTTCGGAAAAACCACCTGGAAACTGGGGGAATAATTTTAAACATAACGAAGGAAAACAGCGTCAATGATAGAATGAGCTGTAACCAGAAGGAACTCGGAACACCATTATGGTCTGTTTTAAGAATAACTGCCAGCATAATTAAAACAGCGGTATCTGTTAAAATAGTACCTCCAACCGTAATGGCTACTGCCTGTTGTGACACTATACCCCAGCGACTTACAATAGGATAGGAAATCAGTGTGTGCGTTGAGAACATGCTCGCCACCAGAAAACTGGCCTGAAAATCAAATTTTAATACATAAAAACAGATCGGGAACCCAACCATTAATGGAACAGAAAAGGTAAATAATCCAAAAAGTAAACTCTTATATTTATATTTATTAAATTCATTTGTATCCAGTTCAAGACCTGCCATGAACATGATGTAAAGTAATCCGATGGTTGAAAATAAATTAATGGCATCCGATTTTTCCAATATATTCAGACCATTTGGTCCAATAAGAACACCTGACAAAATTAACCCCAGAATACCCGGTATATGAAATCTTCTAAAAAGAAAAGGAACTAAAAGAATAATAAAAAATAACAAGGACAGGATTAAGACAGGATTCCTGACAGGAAGCTCTATTTGATGAAGTAAATCAATCAGGTATTCAATCATAATTACAATGAATAGGTAGCATTCATAACACAAATTTACTAAAATAAGCAAACCGGGAAAAAACTATTCCCCGGTTTGCCATAAAATCATTATATATAAAAATAACGCATTTGTTATTCTGCATCTACATATTGCAGATTTGACACTAAATCAGTACTCTTATCCTTATGAGCCACAATAATTTGTTCAAATTCCCTGGCACCTGTTCCTGCAGGAATTCTCTTCCCAACAATAACATTTTCTTTAAGTCCGCTTAAATCATCTTTTTGAGCAGCTATAGCCGCAGTACTAAGTACTTTTGTAGTTTCCTGGAATGAAGCGGCTGATATCCAGCTATTTGTACCTAAAGATGCTTTGGTAATACCCATTAACTGTGGACTGGCGGTTGCAGGAATAGCATCGCGGAAGGAGACCAGTTTACGGTCATTTCTTTTCAGGAAAGAATTTTCTTCCCTTATTTGTCTTAGGGAAACCAGCTGACCCGCTTTCAATTTATTGGATTCTCCCGGATCAGTGATGAACTTTTTATCGAAAATGATGACATTTTGTTCAATAAATTCTCCTCTTTCAACCGTTTCTCCTTCCAGAAAGGTCGTATCACCGGAATCTTCAATCAGGAATCGGCGCATCATCTGTCTGACAATAACCTCAATGTGTTTATTATTAATGGTTATACCCTGGGAACGATAAACTTCCTGTACGCCATTTACCAGATATTGTTGTACTGCAAATGGACCTTTAATATTTAAAATATCCCTTGGCGCAATAGCACCATCTGAAAGAGGTGTTCCGGCTCTTACAAAGTCACCGTCCTGAACAAGAACGTGCTTGGATAATCCAATTAAATATTTATGGTTCTGATCGTCTTTTGAGGTTACGACTATCTCTCTGTTACCCCTTTTTATTTTACCAAAAGTAACAACACCATCAATTTCAGAAACAACTGCCGGATTAGAAGGATTCCTGGCTTCGAATAATTCTGTTACACGAGGTAAACCACCTGTAATATCCTGAATTTTACCAAGGCTTCTGGGAATTTTAGCCACTTTATCGCCCGCAACTACAGAACTATTATCTTCTACTGAAAGATAGGACCCAACAGGGAGAGAATAATTTTTTAGAATCTCTCCGTCTTTGGAAGCGATAGAAATAGACGGAATTTTCTTTTTATTCTTTGATTCTATAATCACTTTTTCAGCATAACCTGTCTGGTCATCTCTTTCCAGCCTGTAAGTTACCCCTTCTTCAATGGAATCAAACTTAACAATACCTGAATATTCTGAAATAATGACCGCATTAAAAGGATCCCAGTCGCATATCGTTTGACCTTTGGTCACTTTATCGCCATCTTTAAAATACAGATTAGAGCCATAAGGAATATGCAGCGAAACAAAAAGTTTATTCGTATCTATGTCTAACAACCTTAATTCACCTGTTCTAGATAAAACAATGGTATTATTTGATCCATCCGTAGCTTCCGTCGTTTTTATGCCATCAAATTCAACCTTTGCATTGAATCTTGAAACGATTTCAGATTCTGTTTTTGATAAAGAAGCAACACCACCCACGTGGAAAGTACGCAAGGTAAGCTGCGTTCCAGGCTCACCAATAGACTGGGCTGCAATAATACCTACAGCATCTCCATTTTCGGTAATTCTACCTGTAGCCAGGTTTTTACCGTAACACTTGGCACAAACCCCTTTTTTAGATTCACAGGTTAATACCGAGCGGATTGTTACAGATTCAATACCAATTTTTTCTATATGAGCGGCCATTCTGGCATCGATATAATCACCAGCATGCAGTAGTATCTCCTCTGAACCTGGAAGGGTAATATCATAAAGGGTATAGCGACCTTCAATCCGGGAAGAAAGCTGTTCAATTACCTTTTCATTATCTTTCAATGCTGACGTTTCAATTCCTCTTAGCGTTGCACAATCCACTTCTGAGATAATGACATCCTGGGAAACGTCAACGAGACGTCTTGTCAAATAACCTGCATCCGCTGTTTTTAAAGCCGTATCAGCCAAGCCTTTTCTGGCACCGTGGGTTGAGATGAAATACTCCAGAACGGAAAGACCATCGACAAAATTAGCCAGGATGGGGTTTTCAATTACAGCACCACCGGTATCTCCTGATTTTCTTGGTTTTGCCATCAATCCCCTAAGTCCGCAAAGTTGTTTAATTTGTTGTTTAGAACCCCGCGCACCTGAATCGAGCATCATAAAAACAGAGTTGAAGCCTTGCTTATGAGAAGCGAGTTCACGCATCAAAGCCTCTGTTATCTTGTTATCAGCATAAGTCCATTTATCAATAATCTGGTTGTAACGCTCATTATTGGTAATGAGACCCATATTATAATTTTCCCAGACTTCATCAACTTCGGCCTGGGCTTCTGCCAGGGTATCCTCCTTAATGGTTGGGTTAATCAAATCACCCAGATTGAAAGAAAGACCTCCCTTGAATGCCCAGGTGAATCCCATATCTTTTACATCATCAAGGAAACCAGCTGTTACGGCAAGATTCGTCCTTTCAATAACATCACTGATTACCTTTTTGATATTTTTCTTTGTCATCAGGTCGTTTACGAAGGGAACACCTTCAGGAACATGCTGATTAAATATAACTCTACCGGTAGTTGTATCTAATAATTTATATGCCCAATCTCCGTTTGGCATTTCCGTTTTAACCCTAACTTTAATTTTAGCGTGCAGATCGACAATACCTTCATTCAATGCAATTATCACCTCTTCCGCCGAGTAGAACTTCATCCCCTCACCTTTCACCTTGATATCCGCTGTTGACTTTCTTTCCTTGGTTATATAGTAGAGTCCAAGTACCATATCCTGGGAAGGCAACGTAACGGGCGTACCATTTTGTGGGTTCAACATATTATGTGAAGAAAGCATCAGCATCTGAGCCTCTAAAATCGAGGCATGACTCAAAGGAACATGGACTGCCATCTGGTCACCGTCAAAATCGGCATTGAAAGATCCACAAACCAATGGATGCAACTGAATAGCCTTTCCCTCAATTAATCTGGGTTGAAACGACTGGATGGAAAGCCGGTGCAGTGTGGGCGCACGATTAAGTAAAACAGGGTGTCCTTTTAGGATATTTTCGAGAATTTCCCAGATTACCGGATCTTTTCTATCCACTAATTTTTTAGCAGATTTAACCGTTTTCACTATGCCTCTTTCAATTAACTTCCGGATTACGAAAGGTTTGAAAAGTTCGGCAGCCATCGCTTTAGGAATACCACATTCGTGTAATTTTAAGGTTGGACCTACCACAATGACAGAACGTCCGGAATAATCTACCCTTTTTCCCAAGAGGTTTTGACGGAATCTACCTTGCTTACCCTTAAGAATATCACTTAATGATTTTAAAGGACGACCGCCCTCTGCTTTTACCGCATTGGATTTTCTTGAATTATCGAAGAGGGAGTCAACCGCTTCCTGCAGCATTCTTTTTTCATTTCTAAGAATAACTTCAGGTGCCTTAATTTCCAATAGTCTCTTCAAACGATTATTCCTGATGATGACCCTTCTATATAAATCATTCAGGTCAGATGATGCAAATCTGCCACCATCCAGAGGAACCAAAGGACGTAATTCTGGAGGAATAACAGGCAAATACTGGATAATTGTCCATTCAGGCCTGTTTTCCATGTGGGTCATTCCCTGGCGAAATGCCTCGACAACGCGAAGTCTTTTGAGTGCTTCCGATTTCCGCTGTTGGGAAGTTTCATTTGCCGCCTGATTACGAAGCTCATAAGACAATTCATCCATTTTAAGGCGATTAAGCATATCCTTAATCGCATCAGCACCCATTTTAGCAATGAATTTATTAGGATCATTATCATCTAACTGACTATTCTCATGAGGAATACTATCCACTATTTCAAGATATTCCTCCTCAGTCAGTAGCTCATGCAATTTTACTTTTTCCGATTCGGCGACCCCTGGCTGAATAACGATGTAGCGTTCATAATAAACAATCGTTTCCAGTTTTTTTGAAGAAAGCCCCAGCAGATAACCAATTTTATTTGGTAAGGATTTAAAAAACCAGATATGTACAACAGGAACTACCAGTTTTATATGGCCCATTCTTTCACGTCTGACCTTTTTCTCGGTAACCTCAACCCCACATCTGTCACAGACAATTCCTTTGTAGCGAATCCTCTTATATTTACCGCAATAACATTCATAATCCTTCACAGGTCCGAAAATACGTTCACAGAACAGACCATCTCTTTCCGGCTTATAACTTCTGTAGTTAATGGTTTCCGGTTTAAGGACTTCACCAAAAGAACGTTCAAGGATATCATCAGGTGAAGCGAGACTAATAGTAATACTATCGAACTCTTGCTGTTGAATCTGGTTTTTCTTCTTAAAAGACATAATTATAGCAATTTAATCTCCGGGGAGATCTTGTTATTCAAATTTGATATCAAGGGCTAAACCACGTAACTCGTGAATTAAGACATTAAATGATTCAGGAATATTTGGTTCCGGAAGATTATCGCCTTTCACGATGGCTTCATAGGCTTTGGCGCGACCATTAATATCATCTGACTTAATGGTTAATAATTCCTGTAGAATATTGGCAGCACCGAAGGCTTCAAGCGCCCAGACCTCCATTTCACCAAAACGCTGCCCACCAAACTGAGCTTTACCACCTAATGGTTGCTGGGTAATCAGCGAGTATGGCCCGATCGACCTGGCATGCATTTTATCATCAACCATGTGAGAAAGTTTCAACATATAGATGACGCCAACTGTGGCCTGTTGATGAAATCTTTCCCCGGTTTCCCCATCATAGAGGTAGGTCTGACCCAGGCTAGGAAGTCCGGCTTTCTGAATGAATCCATCTATTTCCTCTTTACTGGCCCCATCAAAGATAGGCGTTGAGAACTTAACCCCCATTTTTTCACCAGCCCACCCAAGAACGGTTTCAAAAATCTGACCAAGATTCATACGAGATGGTACACCCAATGGATTTAACACCACGTCAACGGCAGTACCATCTTCCAGAAATGGCATGTCCTCCATTCTTACGATTTTAGACACAATACCTTTATTACCATGACGACCAGCCAGTTTATCACCAACCTTAAGCTTACGCTTTTTCGCCATATATACCTTAGCCAGTTTTAGTACACCGGCAGGTAATTCATCGCCGATGCTGATATTGAATTTTTCTCTTTTAAATCGACCAACTTCCTCATTTACTTTTATGCTATAATTATGCAATAACCTGGCAATCAGTGTATTTTTAGAAGCATCGTCGGTCCAGTTTGTATAATCAACCGATGAATATTCAATATTTCTTAAAACCTGCTGGTTAAACTTACTGCCCGCAGGGATTAAAATATCGTTATAAACACTTCGGACTCCTTTGCACTGTTTGTTTTTGACAAGTTGTAACAGCTTATCTACAAGTCTGGTAATCAGCTCGTTAAGGATAATTTTGTGTTCATCTTCCAGCTTGGATAGCATATCCTTTTCAGAAGATTTTTGAACTTTATCTTTTTTAGCTCTTGCAAAAAGTTGTTTGTCAATAATAACACCGTTAGTAGAGGGAGGCGCCTTTAAGGAAGCATCCTTTACATCGCCGGCCTTATCCCCAAAGATGGCCCGGAGTAATTTTTCTTCAGGTGTTGGATCAGATTCACCTTTTGGTGTAATTTTACCAATCAGAATATCCCCTTCTTTGACCCAGGCACCTACCCGGATGACCCCATGTTCGTCCAGGTCTCTGGTTGTTTCTTCACTAACGTTTGGAATATCGTTGGTCAACTCCTCTTCTCCCAGCTTTGTATCTCTAACTTCCAGTTCGAAGTGTTCAATATGAAGAGAAGTAAATATATCTTCCCGAACGACCTTTTCTGAAATTACAATCGCATCCTCAAAATTATATCCTTTCCATGGCATAAATGCAACCTTTAAGTTTTGCCCCAGAGCGAGTTCACCCTTTTCAGTTGCATATCCATCACATAGAATCTGACCTTTTGTTACTCTGTCCCCTTTTCTGACAATAGGCCTCAGATTAATGCAGGTACCCTGGTTGGTACGTAGGAATTTTGTTAATTTATAAGCTTTAAGACTATCCTCAAAAGATACCAGCTGGTCATCATCAGAACGATCATAACGAACTTTAACTTCAACTGCATCAACATATTCTACTACACCATCACCTTCTGCATTTATAAGCATCCGGGAATCCCTCGCCACTTTTCCTTCCAGACCGGTACCGACGATTGGAGAACTGGGGCGAACTAAGGGAACAGCCTGACGTTGCATATTTGAACCCATGAGTGCACGGTTAGCATCGTCATTTTCGAGGAATGGAATCATGGAAGCGGATACACCAACAATCTGGTTTGGTGCCACATCCATATATTCAATTTCCGGAGGGGTAAGTACAGGAAATTCACCTTGTTCCCTACATTTAATTCTATCTCGGGTAAACCCACCGTCATCATCCACGCGCGCATTTGCCTGAGCAATACGTTTTAAATCTTCCCCTTCGGCAGAGAGATAGACAGGATGATCTGAAATTTTAAGTTTCCCATCTACAACTTCCCGATAGGGAGTTTCAAGGAAACCCATTTTATTGACCTTTGCGTGAACGCAAAGCGTTGATATAAGACCGATATTTGGACCTTCAGGTGTTTCAATCGTACATAAACGACCATAATGGGAATAATGAACGTCACGCACCTCAAAACCTGCTCTTTCACGTGAAAGACCTCCAGGCCCGAGCGCTGAAATTCTCCGTTTATGGGTGATTTCAGACAATGGATTAGTCTGATCCAGGAACTGGGAAAGTTGACTTGTTCCAAAAAAAGAATTAATCACAGAAGAAAGGGTTCTCGCATTGATGAGATCAATCGGAGTGAACACCTCATTATCTCTTACATTCATACGTTCCCTGATGGTACGGGCCATACGGGCAAGACCGACACCAAACTGAGCATATAATTGTTCGCCTACGTTACGTACTCTGCGGTTACTTAAATGATCGATATCATCAATTTCAGCCATTTGATTCATCAGACTGACTAAATATTTGACAATACTGATAATATCTTCCTTAGAAAGTACTAAATTATCATAACCGGCATTCAGATTCAGCTTGCGATTAATTTTATATCTGCCCACCTCTCCAAGATTATATCTTTTATCAGAGAAGAAAAGTTTATCAATAATGCCACGCGCTGTTTCCTCATCAGGAGGATCAGTACCTCTCAATTGTCTGTAAATATATTGTACAGCCTCCATTTCAGAACTGGTAGGATCTTTTTGGAGTGTATTATAAATAATAGAATAATCCTGATCGATTTCCTCCTTTTGAAGTATTACCACATCACATAAAGCTTCAAGAATCAAATCAATATTATCATCATCAAGCAGGGTATCTCTTTCCAGAATAATTTCATTTCTTTCAATCGTAACAACTTCCCCAGTATCTTCATCTACGAAATCTTCTGTCCAGGATTTAAGTACCCTTGCGGCCAGTTTACGACCAATAGATTTTTGTAGCTCTTCCTTATTTGCCGGAATAATATCGGCCAGATCAAATATATCCAGGATTGCTTTATCAGAATCAAAGCCAATAGCCCTTAAGAGGGTGGTAACCGGAAATTTCTTTTTACGGTCAATATAGGCATACATCACCGTATTGATATCAGTAGCGAACTCCATCCAGGCACCTTTGAAAGGAATAACTCTGGCGGAGTATATTTTCGTTCCATTTGGATGAACACTTTGACCGAAGAAAACACCCGGCGATCTGTGTAACTGAGAAACGACAACCCTTTCAGCACCATTTATAACAAAGGTACCACGAGGCGTCATATATGGAATATTTCCAAGAAAAACATCCTGAACGATTGTCTGAAAATCAACGTGTTCAACATCATTACAGGAAAGTTTTAATTTAGCTTTCAGCGGAACATGAAAAGTAAGACCTCTCTGTACACATTCCTCCATACTATACCGCGGCGGATCGACAAAGTAATCGAGGAATTCAAGCTGGAAAATATTTCTGGCATCAGAAATGGGAAAATTTTCTTTAAAGACCTTGTAAAGACCTTCATTCATTCTATTTTCAGGCGTTGTTTCAAGTTGAAAAAACTCTTGAAAAGATTTTAGCTGAATTTCCAGAAAATCAGGATATTCAGCGGGAAATTTAGTTTTCCCGAAACTTATTCTTTTTGACTCGAGGGCGAGTTCATTTCCATTGGATATCATCAGCACTACATATTTTTCGGTAAGAACGAAACATTAAATCAATACGAGATATAATGCAATTCGAGACAATAAAGTTTTAAAACATCCATTACCAGTAAAAAAAGTACATTTACAAAAAAAATGCCAAGAGGCTTAGCGATAAAAACCATCGCTAAGCCACATAGACACTTTCGCATTAATTGCCAGGACTGTAAGTCTGGATCATAATAAATTCGCAAATGAGCAAATAATTACTTAATTTCTACCTGAGCACCAGCGGCCTCAAGTTTTTCTTTCAATTCTGCAGCTTCTTCTTTGGAAACGCCAGATTTAAGAGGAGCAGGAGCAGCATCGACTAAGTCTTTAGCTTCTTTTAAGCCCAGATTAAGTAAAGTTTTAACTTCTTTTACTACTTGTAGTTTCGCAGCACCGCCGGAAGCTAAAATAACATCAAAAGAAGTTTGCTCTGCAGGAGCAGAAGAAGAATCGCCACCACCTGAAGGAGCGGCAACGGCAACAGCAGCAGCTGCTGGTTCGATACCATACTCATCCTTCAAAATTGCAGCAAGTTCATTGACTTCTTTTACCGTCAGATTGACAAGCTGTTCCGCAAAAGCTTTCAAATCCGCCATTGTTTTTCGTTTTAAGATTAAAAAATAATTTTATGTGCGGGTTAGCTTGGAAGCCTAACCAAGGGGGAACGTAACCATTTTAGGCTCGTTCCTGCAGTGTTTTAACCAATCCGGCGATGGTTTGACCACCAGATTGAAGGGCACTGATAACATTTCTTGCCGGAGACTGTAGTAAACCGATAACTTCGCCAAGCAATTGTTCTTTTGACTTAAGCTTGGTAAGCGCATCCAGTTGATCATCGCCAATAAAAACGGCTGTATCAATATAGGCTGCTTTAAGAAGTGGTCTTTCGTTTCCAGCACGAAACTCTTTTAATACTTTGGCCGGTATATTAGCAGCTCCCTCTGCATAGAGAACAGCTGTAGGGCCTTTTAATTCACCAAAAATAGCGTCATAATTTTTATCTGCGGAGGCAGATTCAAGTGCTTTACGAATGAGCGTATTTTTGATAACTCTCATTTTAACACCTTTATTAAAACACAATCTTCTGAAATTATTAATTTGTTCAACGGAAAGAGTAGAAGCATCTGTAATGTAGAAAAAATCTAAATTAGCAAATACATCTTTCAATTCCTCAATTACCGCTGTTTTTTCCTGTTTGGTCATTTCCGATTAACTTTAATGATTAGCGAACGACTTTGGGGTCAACTTTAATACCAGGGCTCATAGTACTGGCCACAGTAATTGATTTCATATAAGTACCCTTGGCACTTGAAGGTTTCATACGCAATAAGGTAGAAAGTAGTTCATTGGCATTTTCAGTCAACTTATCAGGAGTGAAAGACACTCTTCCAATTGAAGCATGTATAATACCGTACTTATCAACTCTGAACGAAATCTTACCAGATTTTACATCGGCAACAGCTTCACCCACATTCATTGTTACCGTGCCTGTTTTAGGATTAGGCATGAGATTCCTCGGACCTAAAATCCTGCCAAGGCGCCCTACCTGCGCCATTACCTGTGGTGTAGCAATTACCACATCTACATCAGTCCAGCCACCCATAACTTTTTGTATGAGATCATCAAGACCAGCATGATCTGCACCGGCATCGAGCGCTTCCTGCACTTTATCAGGTGTACAAAATACAGCCACCCTTTTTGTCTTTCCTGTTCCGTGAGGCAGGCTGACCGTTCCGCGCAAAGATTGGTCCGGCTTTCTTGGATCTACGCCTAAACGGGCATGAATATCCACGGAGGCATCAAACTTGGTTGTATTAATTTCTCCTACCAGAGCCATTGCTTCCTCCAGAGAATATAATTTTTCCCGATTCACTTTCGGGTCGACCAAGGCTCTTTTTTTACTTACTTTAGTCATATACATAATTTTGAGGTCATATCATTTATACGCAAGCGTATAAACTCCCTACATTAGAAATTAATTTTCAGCTGAAGACCAGGGAGCTTCACCACTAACGGTTATCCCCATACTTCTTGCAGTTCCAGCCACCATTTTCATTGCTGAAGTTACTTCAAAGCAATTAAGATCAGGCATTTTATTCTCAGCGATAGCTTTAACCTGATCCCAGGAAACAGAGCCAATTTTGTTCCTGTTTGGTTGTGCTGATCCTTTCTTTGCTTTGGTAGCTTCTATTAACTGAATAGCCACCGGCGGTGTTTTTATAATAAAATCGAAGGACTTATCTTTATATACCGAAATAACGGTTGGAAGAATCTGTCCCATTTTATCCTGAGTAGCTGCATTGAAACGTTTGCAGAACTCCATAATATTTACGCCCTTAGAACCTAAGGCAGGACCAATCGGAGGCGCTGGATTAGCTTGTCCGCCTTTTACCTGTAATTTAATCAAAAATCCAATTTCCTTTGCCATAACACTACATTTTTAACATCTCATACTCTCCTTTGGAAGCGTTCTGTTGGCTCACACCACAAAGAACAAATTTGAATAATCCATGTCCGTATAAAAAAATCAGCTGGTTTTTTCCACCTGCATGAAATTCAATTCAACTTCAGTACCCCTGCCAAAAATCTTTACAATGACTTTTAGCTTTTTCTTATCCTCATTTATTTCCTGAATATCCCCTACAAACTCTGTAAAAGGACCATCCGTAATTTTTATTGTTTCTCCAACAATGAAAGGCTCAATAAGTGCTTCAGCCGATTCCTGTGATTCGTCAACCTTACCCAATAATCTGTTTGCCTCAGCCTCCCTCATAGGTATTGGTGTATTTTTACCTAAGAAGTGAATCACATTCTGAAGATTCTGAATACCGGTCACCACTTCACCGGATAATTTTGATTCTATAGCTTCAATAAGAATGTAGCCAGGGAGTATATTTCTCTCCGAGACTACCTTTTTACCATTCCTGATTTTATATACTTTTTCAAGAGGCACTACAACCTGAAAAATGAAATCATTCCAACCATTACGTTGAATCTCCGTATCCAAACGTTCCTTAATTTTCCTTTCTTTTCCACTAATTACGCGGAGAGAATACCATCTTTTTTCTTCAGACATTTAACAGTGTATTGACAGATGGTAATCAGAGTCCATAAATCAGATCAAGTAAGGTACTGGAAAAAACATCCATTACAAAAACGATTAGTGCCAGCAAGAGGCTTGCTACCACTACAAGGATGGCGTTTTCCTGCAGGCTAACCCAAGATGGCCACGTCACTTTATTGACAAGTTCATCGTAGCTCTCTTTCAGGTACAATTTTAATGATTCCATAATACAGATATTTAAAAATGCACGGGCGGGAGGACTTGAACCCCCAGCCTACGGTTTTGGAGACCGTCGCTCTACCAGTTGAGCTACGCCCGTATGCTAAAAGTAAGGTTTCGATTCCGAAACCTCACTTTTATCAATCGTCCCTTGAAGGGATTTATTCTAATATTTCAGTAACCTGACCCGCACCTACTGTTCTGCCACCTTCGCGAATTGCGAAACGTAAGCCCTTTTCCATAGCGATTGGGTTAAGTAAGGTAACTTCTAAAGATACGTTATCGCCGGGCATAACCATCTCTACATTTTCAGGTAATTTAACGTCACCTGTAACGTCTGTAGTACGGAAATAAAACTGTGGGCGGTAACCGTTAAAGAATGGTGTATGACGACCACCTTCATCTTTACTTAGTACATAAGTTTCACACTTGAAACGGATATGTGGTTTAACTGAACCAGGAGCACAAATAACCATACCACGACGGATTTGTGTTTTCTCTATACCTCTTAACAATAAACCAGCATTATCACCAGCTTCACCTCTGTCGAGCAGTTTACGGAACATCTCAACCCCTGTACAGGTAGAAGTTAAAGGCTTGTCTTCTTTGTCCATCATACCTACGATTTCCACAGGATTACCAACGTTGATAACACCTCTTTCAATACGACCGGTAGCAACCGTTCCACGACCTGTGATAGAGAATACGTCTTCTATAGGCATAAGGAAAGGTTTGTCTGTAAGACGAACAGGATTTGGGATATCATTATCAACCGCTTCCATCAATTCCTGGATTTTTCCTACATAATGCGGATCATCCTCTAATGCTTTTAAAGCTGAACCTTGAATTACAGAGGCGTTGTTTCCGTCAAAACCATAGGTATCAAGCAATTCACGAACCTCCATTTCCACTAATTCAAGCATTTCAGGGTCCTCAACGATATCCACTTTATTCATGAATACAACTAATTTAGGTACACCTACCTGACGAGCAAGAAGAATGTGTTCACGCGTTTGTGGCATTGGACCGTCAGTAGCTGCTACAACGATAATGGCACCATCCATCTGAGCGGCACCCGTTACCATGTTTTTTACATAATCCGCGTGACCTGGACAATCCACGTGCGCATAATGCCTGTTTTTTGTTTCATATTCAACGTGCGCAGTGTTGATTGTAATACCGCGCTCCTTTTCTTCCGGAGCAGCATCGATTGAATCATACGATTTTTTTTCCGCAAGACCTTCTTTTGAAAGAACATAAGTTATCGCGGCAGTCAGGGTTGTTTTGCCATGATCTACGTGACCGATAGTACCAATGTTAACGTGTGGTTTCGTTCTTTCGAATGTACCTTTAGCCATCAGTTTTGATTTTTAAAAAATTAATTCATTAAACAAGAAAAATCTCCGGAATACGAGAGCCAATGAGGGGAATTGAACCCCTGACCCCTTCCTTACCATGGAAGTGCTCTACCCCTGAGCTACATTGGCTGTTATTGTCGGAGTTATAATTTTAAAAATGAGCGGGCGAAGAGACTCGAACCCTCGACCCTCAGCTTGGAAGGCTGATGCTCTACCAACTGAGCTACACCCGCTTTTTAAATGAAAAGATTATTCTTTATACAGAATAAATTTTTCGTGGGGGTGATAGGAATCGAACCTATTCAGACATAGTCACCAGATTTACAGTCTGGCCCGGCTCTCCAGCTCCGGCGCACCCCCTACTCTCATTAATAGAGAAAAAATTTCAATGTAATTCAATGCTTTTCATTGAACTTCAACCTGAGCCAGCAGAGGGACTCGAACCCCCGACCAGCTGATTACAAATCAGCTGCTCTACCAACTGAGCTATGCTGGCCGACTATTTTTCTTTCAAATGCCTTGAGTAAAGTACCCTTTTCAAAAGCGAAGGCAAAGATAATTAGTCTAAAGAACTATTCCAAAGGAATTTTAAAAAAAAATCATTTTATTTTCTCCTGTACTTATATTTCTCAATCTGACGCCTTAAGGAATCAATCGCTTCATCAGTGGCTGCTTCAAACGACATTTTACTCGATTTGACAAATAATATTTCTCCGGGTACATGGACGCTTAATTCAACTACCTTCTCTTTAATCTGACCCGAATTTTCAAGTTTTAGTAAAACCTGAGTATGAATTATCCTGTCAAAAAACTGGTTCAATTTTTCAACTCGCTTTTCAATAAATAACTTTAATTTCTGATCCGCGCGAAAGGATACCGCCTGCATGTCAATACTCATAATAATGTTTTTTAACTAATGAAATAAATGTTTTTCCTTAGCCGTTTGTCTCCGGCAATTTTCGATGTGCCTTTGGATGCGCCTGTTGATATATTTTTTTTAAACGTTCTGCAGAGTTATGCATATACACCTGGGTGGCAGCCAGACTGGAATGACCTAACAATGCTTTTACAGATTGGATATCCGCTCCGTTATCCATTAAATGCGTGGCAAAGGTATGCCTCAAAAGATGGGGACCTTTGTTTTCTATACTCGTTATCTGACTTAAATAACGCGTACTCACCTCGTAAATAAAACGGGTATAGACCCTTTTTCCCTTATTTGTAATTAAAAATGTTTCGGGATTTTCTTCGAAATATGCCTTTCTTTCTTTAAAATATGTTTCCAGGATGGTTAACAGCCCTGGATAAACAGGTAAAATCCGCATTTTTCCTCCTTTACCCATTACACTTATTTCCTTTCTCTCCCAATGGATATCCTTATCCTTCAATTGCGCTACTTCCGCCCTTCTCATCCCCGTTCCATATAACAATTCTATGATTACCTTATCTCTAATACCGCTGAAATCGGTCGAATAAAAGTCGGTTCGTTCCAGTTTTTTCATTCCTTCAACAGAAATAAACCGGGGGAGATTTTTTGACATTCTGGGTAGTGGAATACGTTGAACCGGATTAGTTTTGATAAGTGCTGTCCGTTGTAAAAAACGATACATTGCTCTGAGTCCCGCAATTCTTCTTCTGATAACGGTGGCTTTCTTACCTTCACTGGCCAGTTGAACTACCCAGTTTCTTATTGTTTCCGATTCAATCTGTTCCCAGGTATAAGGAAGTTGCAGATCTGAAATATAGGACATAAAATAGGTAAGATCATCCCTGTAACCTCTCAGTGTTTCACCTGAAACCCGTTTTTCCCTCTCGAGGTATTTTAAGAAATCAACTACATACGAATACTGCATACCTGTTTTTCACCCTGTTTGAAAGCATTCATAATGTACAAACACTATTTAATAAAGTCAAGTTTAATATCTCTTTAATTATAATTTAAACCGTCAAAAAATTGGCAAAAAGATTTTATAGCTTCTTCATTATTCATATTAATACGATATTCTTTCAGATAAGATTCCATTTTTTTCGCATGAAATCCAGTAAGACCGAGCCATGCTTTCTTATTTAAATTGGTTTCCACCCAATCTTCATTATCAATTTTGGAAAAATAACTGGTCTTCAGATAATAATAAGCATTCTTATCCCCAACAGATAAGGCCACATGATAAGTTGGTTCCTTCTTTTTCAATATTTGAACACTTATAACCTTTATATGCCGGCCAGCGTAAATTAATTCAAAAAAACCATTTTCCAAATAATTCTTCGGTCCTTCAATACTTGAATGAAGAAATGTTTTCAACACATTTCCATTCAAGTCAAACGTTTGAATTTTCTTAATAGCTTTAAAATCTATACCTTTTACTAAATCTCCAATTTGAAATTCTACCAGCTTTTCAAGCAGGTTGATCCTCATTTTATAACCGGCAATAGAATCCGAGGCATCCGGATCATACCTCCTGACAACATCCTTAAAGAACACGACGGCTGATTTTCTAAAGGTTGTATCTAAATGTATATTGCCAAGCAGTTTCCCGGGCTTTTCAGCGATACCATATCTTGGTGCTAGATTATTAGGCCTGAATTCTCCATAATTTAGATCATCCCTGGTACTTTGATAAAGTTCATCCTGTGAAAAAAGAAAGAAGGGAATGATTAGAAAAAGATAAAGAAATATGGTTTTCATTTTATAATTTATTTATTAAACCCATAAAAATCAAGATATTCATCTCCTGGTTCGTATATCAGGTATTCAAAAATCAAATTCATCATCTCATCTTTTGTTCCCCATCCATAACGTACCTTAGAAGGTGGAAAATATGGATTTTTAGGATTATTCCTCGTATTGTCAAAAGTAGCTTCTGCATAAATAACAGATCCTTTCGGAATTTTCAACAATTCTTTAAATTGATAAGTCTGTTGCCAGTTAAAATCCCAGTCTGGTATATGAATGAGGGGAATCATATCACCATCGGGCGTAATGGCAAATGATTTAAACGATTTTCCCAGTAAGTGCATGTGTGGCAACACACTCAGCAGAGATAGATCTGTTGGTAAAACGGGTGATCTCATATAAAAGGTAATAATCGTGTCAGGCTGGAACTCAAATGGTTTGTTCATAACCCAGGTTTCATCAAAAACCAGGGTTTCAATGATTCTCCTCGGTTTGCCATTCGCATAATATAAATGTATTTCCGATTGATCCGATTCCTCTTTTGCAGCAGGTGCATAATGCATATTTACAATTAAATCGGCATTTGCAGGCAACATTTTGGCAACACCATCCGGATAAAACAGCGGGAAATTTCCAGGTACCCAACCTGTCCAGAATGAATTGGCCAGGGGAATATTCATTTTTTCCAGTTGTGGTCCAGCCTGCCAGACAGAAGCAGCATCAAATGGCCGGATTCTTTTTGTTGTATCAATCATAATTCTGCTATGATGTGCCAGCGATTTATTTTGTGGAACAAAGCCAACGCCTCTTAAATAAATGGGTTTCATATTTTCCACAGGCACTACAAAAAACCTATACTGTTCTTCATTATTCCCAGGTATTATGAAAGGTTTTTGAAATTTAACAATCTTATCGGGTGTAGGCCACTTTAAGGTATTTGCTACATAATTCCTTTGGGGAATACCTGCAGGAGCGCCATTTTTAATCCATCGCAATATTTTATTCAGGGAAACTTCTGAAAGGGCACGCTGATTATGAAATGTTCTGAATAAGGTATCTGCATGCCAGGGAGGCATATATTTTGACTCCACAACCATTTCAATCATAGAAGCTCTCTTTTTAAGATCCTCATAATTTTCTAATGAAAAGGGTGCTGCCTGACCAATTCGATGACAACCGGTGCAATGTTCATCAATGATTGGTTTTATATGCTGATAATAGGTCAGGGAGTCAATACCTGAAAGATAACTTGTCATAAACAAGTGAAGAAGACAAATTAATGCGGTTATAAACAATGAATTCCTGAACATCATTAAATGAATATATACCTCAAATGTAAAGATTAACGGCTATGAAAACAAAAAAATAAAAACAACTGATATAACAGCTACGAAAATCAGAACAATTACGCCATGAAAAATATTATTTAGCGGAATTTCCGGTAATTCACATCGGGCTATAAAGATTGAAACACGACTTAAAAATAGATAATGATGGGTTGTATTCGTTGAAAATTTACCTTTTAGTTCAAAATAATACATTAAAAAACCGCTATTAATAGCTGAAAATACAACCAATAGGATCAGTTTGAAATGGTACAACGGGCTGATTGTTTAAAAAAGCCATCAATGCATTTTTTAAATAAAATTGTTGGGGAGCTGGCTTATTTTTGCCTAAAGCATAGAACCAGTCATCGGTAGCCCCTCTATAAATAATTTTAGCATTTGCGTCAACAAAAATAATCTCGGGGGTGGTTGTAACCTTTAAATAAGCAGCTAATTTATTCTCCTTATCGATAAACCACTGAAAGGGAAGATTATATTTTCTCATAAACTGCTTAGCCATTCTGCTTTCTTCAAAAGAAGTAAAAACGCCTATAAAGGTAAGAGACGGAAAATCACGGGCTAATTTATTCCATACCAGCGGATATTTGTTGCAGATCGGACATTCCGAATTTATCCAGATAAAAACACAGCCCTTAGGCTTTAAAGTTATTTTTTCTGGCAATAGATTTTTAAGGCTATCCTTTTCAACAGTTTCAGGAAACATCGTGAATGTACCTGCTGAAAATAAGCAAGTGAAAGGAAGGAATACCAAAAATAAAGGGAGTATAAGAAATCGCATTTTAAAAAAATGGCTCTCCGGATATAATATCCGGAGAGCAATGTAAGAAATAAACTGAATTTAATCTATTTTTTAGGAGTCAAAAGCACGGTGGCTTTGTCGCCATAACCATTTACCCATGCATAACTTATTGTGCCATCATCATTAACTTTACCAGATGCAGTGGTTTTTTCACCAAAAGGTTCGGTAAAATCAGGAAACTTAATTGTTCCGCAAACGTCAAATAAAGTGGCCTCCATTTTAGTTGTAGCTGTGATACCATATACGGCATACCATTTCAGATAAAGTCCTGCACTCCAATCGGATATAGTATATTTACCATCTCCGGATTTAGTCAGCTTTACTTCTTTTGTCTCAGTAAATACCCCTTTACAGCAGTCATCGGTAGAGGTACCGGAAGTAGTAGCAATATAGGTACCTTCAATTTTGGAGTTACAAACGACAGCCCAGTTGATATCGCAATTTGCCCCTGGAAATTCTGAACAAACAGAATCTGACCAGGAATCAAAATAGCGTCCATCCGCTGCGGTGAATGCCCAGGTCATTCTAAAACTATCATCTGAAATAAACCGAACAGACGAGGTTCTGTCTTTCTTAAAGGTGTTGCTGAATACAGAAACTTTACCCTTACCGTCGCCATAATCGAAAGTAGCATCTTTGAAGGCATTATAAACATCAGAAGGAGAAATACTGAATTTAGCATAAGTCCTGTTGGCAGGAACTGCGCTGCCCTCTAATGTTTTCACCTTTTTAGTACCGTGATTTGCTACCCTAGGATTTCCTTCCGCGTCAACGTAAGATTCCTTAAAATTGACAAAAATGTCCATTTTGGTAACAGTATTGACCTTATCAATAGATATCCATTGCAATTCAATGCTAATAGGAGTGGTCATATCTTTATAAAAGAAACTCGTAGCTGAGCCAGTTGCAGTTTGTGCAAATCCATGGACGGCCGTTTCAGGTGCAAGAACCGGATTTAAGGATTCGTCCTTACAGGATGAAAACGGCAACATCAACGCGGCAGCCAGAGAATAAAGCAAAATTTTAAATCGCTTCATGTTGTGTTTTTTTATTAAAACAATCAATGAAAATTATTAGTTCGGATCCCAGAAAATCCTGTCTCTGTCGTAAACGACATCCTTTGCTGTTTTGGCATTTGGATTCAGCGTCAGTTCTTCTTGTGGATAAGGCAAACGGACAGGGAATTTACGAGGTGCAAGAATTGGATCCTGAAGGGTGTTTGGAAAACCAGTTCTGCGGTAGAAGTTATACAATTCATAACCATTACCCCAGCTGGTAAACCAAAGTTGCTTCCCAACTACATTTAACTTAGCGTTATTATTGGCAGCATTGTCGTAACGGCTCATCCATAAATCAACGTAAGCCTTTGTATCCAGTACGCGTCCATCAACCATAGTGATAGGTGGAGCTACTGCATTTACATCTGTTGCTCTACCAAAAGTAACTACCTTTCCGATATGATCTTCGATTGCTTTTTTGAACAGCGCCTTTGCATCACCGGCTACACCTAAAGACAGAATTGCTTCAATCTGATGATATAAAACATTTACAGAAGTTAATGCAGGGAAAATACCACCTCCAGGTGCCCGATTCGCAGCCGGAATAGCTGGTGCTGTAATATCAAAATATCCACCCGCAGGATAAACACCCGGTATTAATCTGAAGTCGCCATCTAATGGCACACCTGCAGGGTCAGCTCTGTCACGACCAAATAGCCCAGCCAGGAAAGTTTTAGCTTTATCATCGTATTTAAGATTCTTGTTCTCATATAAACGCTTAATTACCAGGTTACTAATTGGAAAATAACCATAAGTACAGGATGGGGTTTGAGAACAGGGGGAAGTATTACGTTGAGAAGGATCTGCCTGATCGAGCACAGTTCCCTGAATACGACGGAAATAATATGGCCAGCGAGGGTCAGCATCTTCCAAAGACTCCAGCATGAACTGATGTAAGATGTAGGTAAAACCGTTTGTACCAGCTGTATAAGAAGCACGGTACCAAGGGTGACGGTTGTCTGGTGTTACCGTTTTCGAATACTGGAAAGTAAAATCTTCCGCTGTAGAAGATATTAATTTGCCTGTAGCTATTACCGCTTCAATCTGAGATTTGGCATTTGTATTTACCAATCTCGTATTCATCAATAATTTTAATTTCAGTGATAGTCCAAATTTTTCCCAGCGAGCTGTGTTACCCGCATAGATCAAATCACCGGTTACGGCTACCGGACGACGGGCATTGGTTACGCCCTTGATTCCTTCATCAACTAGTGTCAACATTTTAGTATAAATAGCGGCATCATCCTCAAAGTTAGGATTGACAATAGGTTTTTCACTATCGCCATTTAAGGCTTCTGTATAAGGGATATCACCAAATAAATCGACCATAGTGGATACCACATAAGCCTTTAACAATTGG
>Ga0172372_10000325_pt1 | contig 74866 bp, 54 predicted proteins | sample LakKiv5m_2_FD_114544 | JGI IMG/M metagenome (GOLD analysis project Ga0172372, IMG submission 114544) | Freshwater microbial communities from Kabuno Bay, South-Kivu, Congo - kab_092012_9.5m | ecosystem: Environmental > Aquatic > Freshwater > Lake | place: Democratic Republic of the Congo...
AGGATATACTTTAAATTTAGATTTGGCCATAGATTTTGCTCTGGCCCATAACTTAGGATTGGTTGGTTTATTTTTTCCTTCATCAATAGAAGTTTCTTCATTCATACTAAATTGACTAAGGTCCCCTCTTACTTTACTTGAAGGTTCAATTTGGTTCTTTAAAAAATCAAAAACTTGGTCTAACAAACTCTTGGCTTCAGATATATGGTCTTGAGCCCAATCGTGTTGTTTAAGAATGGAATCAATTTCGTTTTTATCCTCATTCATCAACAATTCACATTGTCTTTTCATTTGTTCAATGTTACCGAAGAACATATAGTTCTCTTGTTCTGGCATCCCACCTTCACTAATTGTTTTAAGGTGTTTTTTGATAATGTTTTCAAGTTTACTCATAATCTATAAATATTTTACTTTTCTGACAATATTTCAAATTTTACATAATCATCATAGAAGATTTCTTCCGTGTGAGTTTTGGCTTTGAACTCCATAAAATATTCTCTTGGAATCATATATGATGTATCCAAAAAGAATGAATTTTCGGTTGTTGTCATATCAACTTTAGTCCAATCATATACAATGACATTAGTTTTACCCTCTTTTACAAAAACACGATAGTAAACATCTTCAAATAGTTGGGCCCTTGGTACTTCAATAGATTTAAATGATAGGACTATTTTTTTCAACTCACCTCTTATAATTCTTTCATTTTGTTTAATACCGGAAAACTGAATTATGTATTTTTGAGCTTCAGTTGGGTTTGAACCAAATGAGTAGTAATCGGTAAATGGTTTTGGTACAAACTTTTGAGTTACATCCGCAATTGAAACCCCATCTATAGATAAATTTTTCCATTTATCATAGAAGAATCTCTTACCATCACATAACTCACCTGTTAAACCAAAGGTTACTTTGTATATTCCTTTTCTTATTCTTGTTGTGGTTAACCCTGTTAATCCAGTAATTGCCACTCCCGAACTATTCAGGATATCTACTGTTGGGAGATTTGTTAAGTTGTAGAAGTTAGTACCTTTTGTCACATACAGATACAAATTATTCTGTCTTTCACCTATAAAGTTTTGTCTATGGTCCTCAATTCTATCCGCAAATTGTGTTTCAACAAATGGTTCATAGAATGTCTGTGTGTATTTGGTAAAGAATGCGACCGATTGGTCATATTCATCATTAATATTTTCATATAATATGGCAAAAGCCAAACCTAACCCATGGTTGGTGTTACCTGATAGTACAATACCATTAACATAGTTTGTAATATCCACATTTATATTTTCATCACCATTATCAAAGTGTATTGTACTAACTATTGTGGGAGTACTTTGATATATTCCCGGTGTCGTCCAAGAATTTAAAGTCGTTCTATTATACCAGTTACAAGGTCTTTCATCAAATGTATTGTTACCAACAGTATAATCATATCCACCATCTTCATAATCGAAACCAACACCCTCATCCCAATTTTCAGGTATTTGAAAAAGAATCAAATCAAAAGATGTGGTTCTTTGTCTTCCTGTGTTTCTTTTCTCGCCCACCAATTGAGCATCTCCTGACACTGTATTGGTCATTTTTAAGTAATGTTTGGTATTTGAATTAATAACCAAATCACCATTTTGGATTTTAGATATTAAATCCGTAAAGTCTACTTTAAATAAAAATTTAGAAAAACCAGACCCGTAAAAAATCTCCGTGGTGGGGTTTTTTGCGGTATTCACCTGAGAATTTTTAATAATTGTATTGTTTTTCTCGAAATATGAACGGAAATATGACATCTTTTTATTTAATAAATATCAAATTAGTTGGTTCTCACCGACTTGTTCAGAAGTTCTGATTCAAGTTTGTTAAAGAGTTCCACTAAGGTGTCATGTGAGTCATATGTTGTCCTTGCGTATGGTTTGTTGATGTTATGGGTGTGAGTTAATAGGACATTATACATCGCCCTTAAAAATTCCAAAAGAACCTCCCCTCTAACAATTGCATATGTGTTTGGGTCAATTTCACCTAAGTAGTCCTCTTGGGTATATTCATAGTTGTTTAATTTCTCGAATTCCACATATTTGTCTGTAAAGTTTGTATCAGTCGACAAAAGGTATATTTTATCAGAGGTTAAACTTGAAAATGTTTGTTCCCTTGAGGTATTGTTTTTTACTAATTTTTCAGATTCTTCTGGTTTTACAGATGATGGGGCACTAAATCTCGATGTTGACCACACAAGTCCGCTCTGTTGAACTCCTTTAGATAATTTAACCCCACTTAATAAAGTATTTTTTCTTTCTAACTCTGTGGTGTTTGATGTTGATAAAGTTCTAAGTGATTGTGTTGGTCTAAAAAAGAATGGATAAATTAGTTTTAAATCTTCCTGTGAATCAAATTTCGCATTGATAGTGGAACTAAATAATCCATCAAATCCATCTTCTTTTATTTTGAGAAGGGTTAATCTTATTTCTGAACAAATAGTACTTATTTTTTCATTTATTGTATAAGTTGTGTAATCTGTTTTTGTGGTCATGTTTACGCTAAATGTTGGGGTTGTTGTGGTCCCATCATCGTTTAACAAAACACATAATGTCGTCGGTATTTCGGTAAATTCTGTGAAAGTATTTGATTTAAAAATATCCCCGTAAACCCCTGTGTTAATTTTGTAAACAAAAAAGTTTATTGTTGTGGGGGTAGATATACTATCTATTGAATATTCAATTACATATAATAAATTTGCATTTTCATATATTGTCTTTTCAACAACGTCAATTTTTAATTCTCTTTTTTCAGAGAATTTCTTTAGATGTAATTTAGCTACTTTCTTAGCGGCGATTGGGTAATTGGATAATCGTTTTCTTTCCTCAACAGTTGATGCCTGTTTTGACAATAATTTACCTCCTCTTAGGACAAGACCATTTTCAGTAAAAAGAGCATCTGAACCAAATTTACCTGAAACGGCATAATCGGTATTTTTTGAAATGGTTCCTTCGCAATCGGGTGGTAGATTTCCGTTGGAAAATATTTCAGGTTTATCTTTAATTCCTGAACCGAATGTTGTAGGAGCAATTTGTTGTGAGAATATTTGAGAGTTAAAATCGTATCTTGTTGTGAAAGGACCACTTATATATTCTTGGTTAACAGTTGTTTTATCTGTGTTATATCGTATAACTTTTACTGTTTGATTTACCTCAGGAATAAAATTAATATTGTTAGGTAAGAATGGTAAAGCAATAAATAAATCGTCTTCACCCCATGGTTTATATTTTTTATAGTTTTCCTTACCGGCCACGTAGTCATCGTAGTCAACAAGGCGAATTCTTCCTATACCCAATGGGTCTTTATTGTCGATACAAACACCTAAATCAATTATTTTCATAACGCCTTTCTTTTTTCTATTTCTTCAACAATTTTACCATGTAAATCTTCAATGATTTCCATATGTTTTGTCAGTGCAACCACAATCTCTTTTGTCTTTTCGTATTCATCAAAAAGAGAAGATTCCACATCAAATAAATCCTTGTTGGATTTGTTCTCAACGTTTTCAACAATCTCTATAATCTTTTCTTTTTCCATATTAAATCTTTTTACCCACACCTGAGATTATTCCGGGTGGAATTACCGCACCACCCGTTGGTCCTGGTAGTACACCTCCTTTAAGTACAATCTTGACAAATGAGTTTGCATCTTCTTCTTCGGAGTATCCATCAATTACGTTCTTAATGGCAGTCATAAAATCATTATCCTCACCAAATATTGGTCCTGTTGGGATACCCGCAGCTGCCATTTTTTCACTAATGTTTACAAACGCCCTCTCTTTACTAAAACCTGGCGATAGGTCTGATGCCAATAATAAAAATGATGCAATATCAAATGGTGTTTTTCCATTCAATGCGGTTGTTATTGTGTTTAGTATTGTTTGAAAAATACTATAACAATTATCTATTTCAGTTTCCTTTGCTTTTCTTAAAAGAGCAAGTAATGAAGAAACAATTAAAAGATATCTTTTATATTTTTCCTTTAATATTTTTTTAACCAATCTTGTTACAAACGCAATTAAGTCAATTTTAATAAGTTTCCAAAATTCGGTAATAAACAACCAAAATAAATCTTTAATAATAAAATAAACCGCCTTATAGAATTTCTTAACTAATTCTTTAATGTTTACAACAACATTTAATGCAAGTGTTTTGAAATATTTGTATAAAATTATCAGAGGTAAAAATAATTTAGCCGATAAAACAGCCATCATTATTGCCTTTGGTAAACTTAAAATGAAACTATTAAGTAGACTATTTAATAAGTCAGATATGGATAAGGATAATCCCGATTGTTCACTTGCGTCAGCGGCTACTTTATTAAGAGAATCATCAATCGCCTTTTTAATATCTTTATTTTTTGTTAGATATATAAAATCTTCAATATGGGTGTCGTCAACCTCCATTTCAAAATTATAACAATCTTTAAACCTAAGAACTCTTCTATATCTCAAATCTTCATCATCTAAGTCAATCCCCTCAACATCATCAAAATCAAAGTAAAACTCAATATTTTCTTCGCTTTGGTCGAACATGTCAACCGCATTTTGTTTCTTTAAGTCGTCTTTGTTATTGTCTGAACCACATATTGATAATAATTTTTTTAATAATCTATCAATATTATTTATTGACGCTTCGTATTTTTTTGTTTTACCGCATTTTTGACTGCCTTGCATTGTAAGTAACATCGCAGTCTTTGCAATGTCATTTAGTTCGGGAAATTCAATAGATGAATAATAATCCGAAATAAAGTTTTGAACTTTAATTCCGTTAGCATTTCCTTGGGTTAGACCCGTAATTACATAATGTTGATTCGCACTACTCCAACTTGCATTGAATAATGAAGTATTGTTATTTGAAGTGAATGTATATGAACCTCCGCTAAATATTTTATATAATTCTCTGTTTACCTTTTGTTTGTTTCTATCCGGATTCTTTGGTTCATATATAATTTGACCACATGGACTTGTGGGGTCCATAGTAAGAATATCAAGAAAATCAAATTCTTCGGGTTTTAAATTTATTGTGTCACCGGTTAATGTGCCATTACTACCACAAATTCCGTCACCCATAAAAAGGGCTTCACTTAATCTTTTAACAACAATATCTTTTGCAGAATCTAATGTTTTTTCTGTTGCTGAAAGAGCATGTTGCTTTACCCTTTTCTTTGTTTTATTTTTTTCAGGATTTGTGGTTGTACCCGATTGTACAACACTGGCATCTGATTCAGAATTTTTCTTATCTACCCCTAAAAATTGTTCAACAACATCTAAAAGTTCCTCAAAAATATCTTTTTTATTTTCCTTTTTTTGGGCTCTTTTATTTTTTAATGCGTCAAGTTTTTTACCTACAAAATCATTTGTTGACGGGATATTTTTTAGATACTTATCCGCAACATCATCCTCAAACCCTTTTGGGTCGTCGTTAATCTTTTTAATTGCTTCAATTTTTGATTGAAGCTTCTTTTTGGTATTTTTTAACTTACTCATTAGGTTTTATAGATTCCGGGTTTGGGGTCTTCGTCAGAGTCGTCCATTAACTTCTCTAACAAAACTCTATCCTCGTCGGTTAGTTGTAATTTACCACCGCCGACACCGGAACCTGAACCTTGGGTTTGCTTGAGTAGGGCACTCTGAAGTTTGACCAATGAGATTTTCTTTTCAGTACAATCGTTTAATATCTTTTGTTGTTCTTTAATTACGGGACCTATAACACTCATGTCCTCTGCGTCTTTCATGAATGTCAACATCTTCTTTGTAATCATTGAGGCGGTATTCTTTTGTTCTACAATATCATTATAGATTTCTTGCATAAGTGCAAGTGCAGAATCCGTGTCAAGAGATATTATATTCTTTCTTTCTCTCATACTCTATAAATAGATAATTTGTTAATTTATGAACTTGAACATTATCCCCTCGTATAGTTTTTTGTACTTTCTCATGGAAATTCTTATTTCCTTGGTTGAAAGTGAAGTCATCTCCCTTAATGATAAAAGAATTAGGTTTTTATTAAACTTATTACCATCACCAATTTGAAATATCTTTTCAAAGTTTCCAAATATTTCAAGTAACGCAAAACCCAATTTTTGTTCATTTTCGGATAAATCTTCCGCCTCCATAAATTCCTCCATTTCTATAGTAAACTTGATTATAACGTCTTTATAATCTATATGGGTCTCGTCTATAGTATATGAATGTTCGGTGCTTTCCTCCAAGTCTGACGATATATCATCATAGGATACACTTCTGTTCATTTCCTTTGCGTCTTTTTGAATAGCACCCATAAGATAATTCTTACAGATGGTACCAAAATAGGAGTATGCTTTATGGTTTTTTGTATGGTCGAATTTGTTAATTTTAGTAATCAAAAACGACATGGTATCCGCATGGATATCTACAAATTCAAAGTCTTTTCTATATAATTTATAACGTCGAATAATTGATTCGACCATTATGATGAGAGGTTCTCTTAAATATTCATTGAATATCTTGTTCTTTTCTGACTCGGAGTCTGATTGTAGATATCGGACTACCGCTTGTTCTTGCTCCTCCCCAAAATATATTTTTTGGGTTCTTTTACGGGGCATATTAGCTTAGTACATATTTTACATCGCGTTTATTTTTAAAGAAGAATTCTTTTTTAGCGGTCTCAAGCCAGAATTTAACCTCACCTTCTGACATTTTCATTGAGTTGTCATTTTTGTATAACCAAAATAATGAGTTTTCCCTGAAGTTAACATGTTGGTATCCCACTTTTGGTACTGTCATAACTACAACATTGTTGTGTGTTAGTCTTAGAAGAAATTCATACCCAAAAGTTAATTTGATATTTTCTTTTAATTTACCATTTTCCTTAATAACAGAAGTTCTATAAAATCCACCACTTATTTGAAAATTTTGGTAGTCGAGTAATGCTTCGTTATCTAAAATTCCCTGTTTCTCTGTAAACCCATATGCCCATGTAGATTCATTTGTATAACTCAAGAACTTACCCTCCACATTGATGTCTTTAACAACAGGTAAAAACACATCCACATTAGGGTTTTCTTTACTATATGCATCCATAGACTTTAACCATGTGGGTTTGAATTCATCGTCCACTTCTAAAATAGAAAACCATTCAGTATCACATTTGTCAATGCCAAGGTTTACTTGACTACAAAAATCTGTAGGGCCCTCATTTTCGATTATTTTAGATTCTATTTTATCTGAAACAACCTGAATGTTTGAAACCACTTTTTTAGGTCCTACAATTAGTAATTTAACGTCGTTTGAAAACTCCCCAACAGATTTTACCGAATTCTCAAACATTATTTTATGGTCATCATCCCATAAATGAATGGGTAGAATTATTGTTGTATTTTTCATGCTGTAACCTCCTCTTTATTTAATTTTTCTAATGCTTTTTCAATAGTCGCAATTCTGTTAGTTTTGAAAGAATCAAATATTGCGATGATATTTTTCTTAGTAATTTCAGAATCATATGGTAAAAGAGTATCTTTCATTTTCTCTTTTACTTCATCAGATAACTCAACTCCCTCTAACCAAGCCATAACAAATTTCCCAAGGATTTCAGTAATCTTAGATTCATCATATGTCCACATTCCGTTTTCACCAATCCAATCTGGGTCAGTTTTTGGAATTTTACCAACTACCGGTACTCCGCACTTCATGGACTCCAATGGGAATGTACCAAAAGTAGAGTCATCATCTACCCATACAGACACCATGCACTCGCTTAACACAGAAGGAAAATCTTCATATGTAATTTGATTCATGTCTTTGAAGTTAATCCATCTTAAATGAGGGTGTTTAATATAGAATTCAGAGATTAATTTCTTATTAATTGACCTGTCTCTACAAGAAATTGCAATTGTTGGTTTAGTTAATTTTGTGGATGGTACAAAATGGTCCCCAATCATTGGTGGGATTATGAAAACGTTGATATCTTTAAAATAATCATTGATGTATTCTTTAGTATTAACAGTGGTTGTTATTGCTTTATCAAATCCGTAATCACTCCACTTACTACCAATAGGTAATGTTTCAAATATTAGTTCTTTTTGTTGGACTAACATTACTTTTACACATCTAATGTTTGATAGATTCTCCAATGCATTTGAGTAATATTCAGGAATTACAATGATATCCTCGATTTTTATTTCAACTCTATCGTCTTTGATGGTGACAACATCGATAGAGTCATATTTATCACCTAACCATCCTTTAACACCTGTGTAGGTTTTATCCTCCACTAATATTTTCACATTATTGCCGTTTTCTTTTAAGGTTAAAGCCATGTCATAGATATGTTTAATTCCGGCTCTTGGATTATTTTTTGTGTCATAAGTCAAAAAATAAATCACATGTTCATTTGAGTTTAAATTACTCAATGAAGATTCTAATTTTTCTAAGTTTTCTTTATTATTCATCTTCTTCCATTAAGATTTGGTATTTTATTAGTGTGTTAAATGCAATTTTAAATGATATTGATAAATCTCCCTGTCCAAACGGACCCATCTCCTCATCAATTTCTTGTATTTCGTTTAATACTCTTTCTACACATAATTTTATGGTTTCGTATTTAAAAAGATTTACTTCTAAGCTTTCACTTCCGTCTTCATTTCGGACCGCATTACCTGTTTGACATTTTGCAGTAATCCCTTCAATGTCGATGTAATAGTTTTTTCCGAATATTTCAACCATTCTTTTTTTATTTCTGATAATTTATTTATTTCCAATGGATTTGTAAAGTGATTATTAAATGAAGTATTAAATTTTATTGCCCTTTTACTTGTCGGACAAGAATCTATTACCCTTTTATCATCGGTAATCCATACATCACATTGTTTCCATAATTTTTTAATTTCATCAAGATTAGAAAATTTTACATTATCACATATGATACCATTTCGTGACAAAAAGAAAAGTGTTGAGGGTTTTGCTTTACCCTTTTCATTCAATCCAACTAATGTAAATGTTGTGTTTAAATTTTCAAATATTAATGTGTTTAATTCTGTAGCTGCTTGATTGTAACTTAAACCCGCGTGACCAAAAATTTCGATAGGAAAATCAAAATATAAGAACTTAATAAATTCATCGTATGATTGAAATTTATAAGAGTCTAAAATATTATCATTTAAAATTGGTTCTTTAACACCATAATCAAAAGATTCTTCATTTTCGGTTTCAGTATTAATAAAATAATCTTTGTAGTGATAATCAAACTTTTGAATCATGTTCCTTAGAACACCATCAATGCTCACGAATACTTCCATATTTGGAAATATAAATTTAAAAGTGTTATAAGTAAAGGATTAATCGTACCTTTTTAATATTTCCGATATAATTGGATTCCTAACAATGTCTTTATTGTCAAATTCAAAAATTCCAATATTTTTAATATCCTGTAAACGAATTTTTGCGTCGTACAAACCTGTTTTTGTTTTGTCTTTGAATTTGTCTGATTGTTCTAAATCGCCTGAAATAAAAAATTTGGAGTTGAAACCAATTCTTGTTAGAAGAAGTTTCATTTGAGCAGGGGTTGTATTTTGGGCTTCTTCAAATACAAGAATCGTATTATCAACATTCCATCCTCTCATATATGCTAAAGCCGCAATTTCAATAAATCCTTCCTCTTTTAATCTTTCTCTAGATTCTTTACCTATAATTTTATTCAAAAGATAATAAGATGGGTAGATGTATGGGTCAAGTTTTTCTTCTAAGTTACCCGGTAGTGAACCAAGTTTTTCTTCTGCCTCAACTGCTGGACGCACAATGATAATTTTTTCAAACTTATTGTTATCATCCCATAATAAATCAACCGCACGTTTCATTGCGATATATGATTTACCTACACCCGCAGGACCAAAACAAAGAGTAATTTCATTTTCTCCTAAAATTTTCCAATATTGTTCTTGGTTTTTAGTTAGGAACTTTTCTTTTGGTTGTTTAATGATTTGTCTAACCCTATCTTTCTTTATTAATTTCTTTTCATCGATTAATGTACTCGTCTTTGTAGTTCCCGATTTCGAATTTGCTCTTTTCAATTATTTGTTTTTTAATAATATGTTTATTTTCCAGTCGAACCAAATCCACCTTCCCCTCTTTCACTTGATGAAAGTTCATTAACTTCTGTAAATTTTAATTGTGGATATGGAATTATCATTATCTGCGCACCTTTATCTCCCACGTTATATTTTTCTGAAGAATCCCCCTTTAACCAATTTGTCTTTTTAAACGTTGCTTGAAGTTCACCCCTATAACCACTATCAATTACACCAACACAATTTGTTAACGCTAAATCGTATTTTCTAATTGATGAGCGGGGAAACACCAATCCAACATACCCATTTGGTATTTCTAAAGCAATACCAAATCCATACGATACGTCGGTTGTTGTTTCTGATATGATACTCGTTATCGTCAAATCCACACCAGCGTCACCATGTTTAGCGTAAGCAGGTATTATGGCGGTTGGATTAAGTTTCTTTATTTTAATTTCTAGTGGTGCAAAGTTTATTTCGGTTGATACTTCGGTATCTAATGATGACAACAACTTATTTAAATCACCTATAACAGATAATTCAGGGTCATCCGACATCAATTCCTTTTCAATTGATTCGAGCTTTTTAATGTAGTCGTCAATTTCTTTTTTATCCATTTTTTTCTTCTAATATTAAATTTTTTTCTGATAGTTTATCAGACACCCACTTGTCGAGTGATTTAATTCTATTTTTTAAATCGTCATCGGTGGGTCTTAAACAACATTCAACAAATACATCGGTTACCCTTTGTAATTCCTCAACTGTCACTGTTAACCCAACAGAATTAAAATACTCTAATACAAGTTTAATTTGAGATTGTCTGAGAATCTGAACGTCTTTGCTGTGAAACTGCATAAAAATTTATTTATAATATTCAGGTGTGTTGTTCTTGTCAATGATACATTCAATCGGCATTTTAACAATTGCTAAACTTTCGCTTCCTCGAGTATCTCCAGCTCTATATTTTGAGACAACAATTGTTGCCTCTTCAACTGATTCTGCGTCAACAATGTACTTAACTTTTTGAAGTCTTGGGTTTCCGTTGCGGTCGAGTTGTTCTAACTCGTAACCTACTGTTACTAAATAATGCATGTTTTTTGGTTTTTAAATTATTGATTTGAAAAATTCTGTTCTATTTTTAGAAACATTTTTTAATGAATATCTGTCTTTGACAGTTTCGTAAAGTTTATTTCCTAAGTCTTCAATCATGTTAGGATTGTCGACTAATCTTTTCATGTGTTGGGACCATTGTTTGTGATTTTTACTCGGGGAAACTAATAAACAATTTCCTTTGTCATTAAACTTGCCACCATATTCTATTGCCCCAATTAAATCAAGGGTATATGGTTGGGTTTCACTGGCAATTAATGCTTTTTTATGGAATCCAGCTTCAATCACTTTTAATTGTGATTTATTGGCATTAAATTCACTTGGAACTAATGGTGCTAATGAAATATCAAAAAGATTGTAATTTGAAGCGTATTTGCTCACAGGTTGGGTCCATACTCTTCTATATCTTTTATTAGAAGAATCAAATTCTGTTTCAGTAAAAGTTAAGAGATAGTTTTTATAGTCCTCATCAACAAAACGATATTTGTCAGTAAAAATCTCTTCATACTTATACCATACAGTTTCCATTGGTTGTATGGGTCGCGCTCTTTGTTCTTTTGTTATTGGGTTAATTTCAGTTACATTACCTCTTAAATCAAACCCACACAGAACAAATTGAGTATTATTAGTTTGACCAAGAACAGAAGAAATTCCTGATGACATTAAATCAATATCATGTAAATGCGTTGAGCCACCTAGCCACCCAAATCTTATTTTATCTGATTCCGTTGGATTGGGTTGAAATTGAGTTTCATTTGGGTCCACTGCATTTGGAAATACAACTACGTTTTTAATCCCAACTTTTGAACGAATTGACTTTTCAAAAATTTCAGTAGTACAAGTTACCCAATCAGATAACTTCATCATTTCTATTTTCTTTCTTGGTATTTCGTTTGCTTTAATTTGGTGATACATTGGGTGTCTATGGTCAACAGCCCAATAGTCATCGGTGTCCATAACAACTTTAATCCCTTGTGATTTTAGTCTGTGAATCCTATCAAGATTTTTTTCATGTGACAAATGATGAATAAAACTATGGAAAACAACAATATCATAGTTTTTAAAAAATTCATCATTTTCATCGGCATTAAGACTAATGTCGACATGAAATTCATCTGAGTAATGTTCTGCAATATATTTAAATGGGTCTAATATTCTATATTTACCCACACCAAATTGGTCCGGTGGTATTGCTAATATTCTAATTTTTGACATTCAATATACTTGTATGTCTTAAATGATAAGGAAAAAAATTCAAAAAATCAAATGTCACTTGGATTTATTTACTCCAGTAATTTTACCCTTGAATATGGAATCGCCAACTTTTAAAACTAAATTTTCATTAATTGAAAGTGTCTGTTGGGCGGTTAATAATTGATTTAGCTTCTCATCCAATACTTTACGAACAGTATTCTCAATTATGATTGCAATCTCTTTCATATCAACGTTTGATGATGAAGATTTTGATACGGATTGTTTTGGTTTAGATGTTACACCTTCAGCCTCCATTAATTTTTTTGTCTTGTTGACAAAATCTAAATCAAGTGAATCACTTAAACTAATTTGAGGAATTGGGTTGTCAATCATCGCCTTTTTAATTACGTCTGGTAATTTTGACTCCATAATCATTTTTGGATTATGTGAATATGTTTTTTGTTTTGGTGATGATTCGACAGCATCAGTAGATTTGATGTCTTCGGGATTTGACCTTAATAGTGTTTCATTGACGTGACCTCTTTCAAAGTTTCCCCCATCAACCTTATTCATTACTTTTTTGGCTTGAACCAATTTCTGCATTAATCCATTTTCTGATATTACTCCTTTTCCTGACATATTAATAGTTTTTTAAAATATAAATATTTTTAAAAGAACATTAAAGTTCTTATTCTACTTATTGATTCTTGTAATTGTGAAGGAGCAACGATTATATTATTCTTTTTCAATTCATTATATAACTCAACCTCGGCATCTTTTTCTATTCTTCTACGTGTACCTTCACCCGGATTCGTATTGACACCTAATTCTCTTTGTCTATTTGACCAATCCTGTAATTTCTTTTTTCTTAGTACGTCAAGTGATTTTGAAAATTCATCGGGGGTAATTTGTTTTTGCCCCTCAACATCTTGAATCTTAGTTTTTAATTCATCATAAACTTGACCGGCAAAATTAATTTCAGGTTCAGGTGTTTGAGTCGGTTTGTCGTCTTGTTTTGGTTGTGGTAATTCTTTTTTAATCTCAGGTTTTTGAGGTGTTGGAGTTGGAGCGGTTGGTCGTTGTGGTTCCACTTGTTTTGGTTTGGGTGATATGCCCCAATCACTTGTTGCATAGACAGCGGTTAAACTTTTATCTCCACTATCATTTAATCCGGTTCTTTTTGTATCAAAGGTTTCATCCTCATATACTTGAATACCTGACATATTGTTTATAATAAACAATCTCCATCCATGTTCACTAAAACCTTTCTTAGATACTGATGGTGGTTGTACCCAACCTCTAACAACAACATTTCCTTTTTTGGTGACACCTAAAGCAACCAATTCAGCTTTAATTCTTCTACCCGGTAAAACTTCGCCCCTCTTACCATTATAATAAAAAGAAACGGGGTTACGATTTTTAATTGCACGAATTAATCTATCCCTTTTACTACCAAGGGGTGCTTCCATAAGAAGATTAGATAATATTCGATTAAAATTAATCATTAAAAATCGGGATACGTGTTAGAATCTTTGTATCTATTTCTTGCAACAGATACGACTCTTTCATTTATGTCTGTTCTTGTGCCCACAGAATTATTATTTTCACCTCTACCTTTTTCATCACCATCAGACATTGCGTTTGGATTTACTGATGAATATTCAAAAGTTTTACCATAAATGTTTCTACCTAATAAATCGATTCTTTGATTTATATCTGTTAAACCTCCCACATTATTATTTAATTCTCCTTTACCTTTTTCATCACCCGTAGACAATGCATTTGGGTGGTTAGAATCATACTGAGAAACATTATTATATGTGTTTCTTGCTAGCAAGGTCGTCCTTTGGTTTATATCTGTTAATCCACCAATGTTATTGTTCAATTCTCCTTTACCTTTTTCATCACCCGTAGACAATGCATTTGGATGATTTGAATCGTAACCCGTGTTTGGATTATATGTATTTCTTGCAAATGATGAATTTCTTTCGTTTATATCGGTGTTTGAACCAATACTTCCTCCATTACTTTCACCTTTTCCCTTTTCATCACCATCTGAAACAGCGTTAGGGTTATTTACACCATATCCAAAATTAGAATTGTATATGTTTCTTGATAGTAATGTGTTTCTCATATTAATGTCAACAGAACTTCCAATTGCACCTGTATTTTCACCTTTACCCTTTTCATCACCTGTTGATAATGCATTTGGGTGATTTGAATCATATCCACCTAATGGATTATATGTGTTTCTTGCAAATGAGGCGTTTCTTTCTATAATGTCTGTTTTGGAACCTACACTACCATTTAGTTCACCCTTTCCCTTTTCATCACCATCTGAAGTTGCATTCCTACTACTTGAACTATAAATGTCATTAGGATTGTACCCGTTTTTGGCAATGTGAATTTGTCTTTGTTGTTCTGCGATTATCTCTAATTGAGTTGGCATATTAATAAGATATTAATTTCTTTATTTTTTCAAGTTCTTCAAATAAACCCAACGATGTTATTGGTGATATACTTGTTTTATGTGAATTACTTTTAACAAGATTTGTTGGTATTTTAAAACTAAATTTTTTTGAGTGGGATTTTAAATGACTATTTTTTCTCTCTCCCGTTAATCCCGACATTTCATCAGCATTTTTTCTCGACTCTTTGTTTCCTTTGATTAAGTCTCTTTCACCTTGTAAATGAGTCATCGCCCATTTTTCCATCAACTCACCACCACATAAATTATATTTTACTTGGTCTTTTGTTTTATCAAAATTTTGAATATCATGGATAATCCTTTTTAACTGACCATACTTTACAGATTTATCTTGTAAAAGTTTTTTTGCTCTTTGAATTCCACGCACATTCTGACCATTTAAACCATAAACTGTTTGGTTTATTTTATCCAAAATATCTTGGGGTACATTAAAAACTCTACCTTTTAAATCTTTATTCATCGTCTTTGTCTAAAAGTTTTAGAACATCTTTTACTGAAAGATTATTCTTTACTAATGTGTTTTTAAGTGCTTCGATTTGTTTTTTTACAATCGGGTTAAGTTCTTTATCAACATCTTCCATTTGGTCTTTATTTACCAAATCTCCGTTTTTTGATTTTTTCATTAAAACACTTTCCACATAATCTTGAATATACTTTTTGGGGTTTTCAATTAATCTAACTTTGTCCCCCTCTAGTTTCTCGTCATATCCATAGGATGAAAGTCTTTCATCAGTTTCAGGTTCACTCATCCCTAATTCTTTTTCAAAATAATCTTCAGCATCTTCTTTATCTGCATCTTGACCTAATGTTTTTTCATAACCCAAAGCTTTACTCATGTCCGCTTCAGCCCAATATCTTAAAGAAGTGTGAGTACCATGTACGCCATGTATACCCATAGACCCGCCACCGGTTTTTACCACTTGGTCTGTAGTCTTTTTGGTATTACCCTTACTATCTTTACTTACAGGTACTTTTTTTCTTGAAATATTACCTTTTTCATCCACAATCTCATCAATCTCCTTTTCTTTGGCCTCATCAGGTATTTTATCAAAATCGGTTTTACTTGAGAATTCCTTAGCCCACTTGGCCCATTTTTTACCTTTTTTACCACCCTTGGCGGCTTGAGCGTAGAAAAACCTTTGTTGTTTTTTTGACGCAAAGGTCTCTTCAATAATATTTTTTATGTATTTATCCATTTAATACCATTTTTTATATAAATATCAAAATAAGGGAAAGATATTTATTAATAACATGAACAGTGAGAATATACTTAAATTTATAGGGTCGAAGTTCGACCTAAAGCTAGATTCGTCAGAATTTTACGATTATGAGGTTGGTAAAACCGAAACAGACTACGATGAAGATGTTTTGGATTTTAATGCCCCGATAGTGTATGACTCATTAAAAATCAATACTACTGGACTTGTGGGGTTATCGTGTTCCAAAGCAACCATTATTTTACATGAAATAGATAATAGGGTAAACGACCCAAGTTACCCATATTCGGGATTTACATGGGCGTTACCATTTGTAACGTTTCACACTCACATGAACAACTTTGATACCATTTTGGACAATGATGTTTATGAGTTTATTGATAAAAACGAAAAAAAACACTATTTTAAAATTATAGGTTATAATGGACAATCATTAAATCTATATTCTTTAAGTGTTACGGGATTTACAGGGGTAAAACTTGGATGTGTGGATAAGTTGGCCAACGCAAATAATTGTTGTCCAACAGACCCAATTCTAAATTGTAAACCGTGGGCATATCAATTCAATCATGGTGGCGGAGCAAATAAATGTGAATTTTTATTTGATAGAAGACCCGAAAAAGGTTGGACAATTGATATGGTATTCAATAGACAAGGTTTAACTTGGTCAAGTGGTGGTGTTTTTTATTATTTTGGAACAAGGGGTGATTCACCTGTATCAGATTATGCGGATAATAATTTATCTTTTTCATTTTCAACAGATGGGAGAATAGTTTGGAAATCTGTTCATTACTCTGGTAATTGTGGAAATTCAGGTTATGAAAGTGGTTATTATACTTTAACAGGTAGTACACCACAACTATGTTTGAGCGGTACTTCACAAGATTTTAATATCACAATAACATTTGATAGATATAGACACTTATCAGATTGTAATGTTGAAAACGATGGTGGTTGGAACGATTTGATTCCGGGTGTTAAAACAATACCATACACCCCACCAACAGGAAGTTCTATCACCTCAACTCAAACTACAATCTATACAGAATCAGAAGAATTAAGAAAAAAATGGGCGTTAGAAAGACATAGAAGATTGGGAGTTTTGAAGATTTATCTTAATGGCCGGCCAATTTACAAATATGAAAATTTTGAAGAAATAGTACCATCAGAAAGAGGTGTTCAACCATTTATCCAATCTTGGGGTGGGGGTAGTCTTTATGGTGGAGGTGTGCACATTGGTGTGTGTTGTTTTGATATAAAGAGAGTAAAATACTTTCAAGAACCTTTAAATTTTGTACATGTAAGACATCATCACATAACACAAATAAGACCAAGTTATACAATTGTTGATTGTGTTGCAGGATGCTCTGACACGGTTACAGGTGTTGTATTAACACCTACTCCAACTCCAACACCAACGAGAACCGTTACCCCTACACCATCGGTAACTCCGGGTTTAACTGTTACACCAACCCCAACATTAACAAGGACCCCAACACTTACATCTACACCAACACTAACCGCTAGTACAACAATTACTAGTACCCCTACAATAACACCAACAAGAACATCAACACCAACAGTCACTAGTACCCCAACCGCAACGCCAACAGTAACCCCCACAATAACTCCAACAACAACAACACCGACTCCAACGCCAACAGTTAGTGAAACCGGAAATGTAACACCAACACCATCGACTACGCCATCTCTTACTGCAACATCTGAGACACCTACTCCAACACCAACACAACCTTGTTTTTGTGAAGAAAACGAAATAACAGTTACTTCTGGTACAGTAGCGGAATGGGATTATATTGATTGTGATGGAATAACAATTACCGGAGATACTATAACTGCAGGTAATTCAGTCACAGTTTGCGCATGTTCTGGTTCAGTCAATGTAATATCATATTCTGGTAGTTTTTCCATTAACTTTGGTGCTCAGTGCTTGACTGCGACTCCTACTCCTACTCCAACACCAACGGAAACACCAACAGTGTAATATTTATAGAATATGGAATTCTTTATAAGACAGGGAGCAAGTGACCCGATTTTAAAAATGAGAATGATTGATGATGGCAAAAACGACAAATCATCTTTTAATGATTTATTAGAAAACGCCAACATTACTTTTGATATGTTTAAGATTGAAGATGGCGAACCCGAGATACTAAGTTCTACTTGTTATATAACAACAAGAGACAAAAAGTATAATCAAACAACAGATGAGTACTATATAACTCACAGATTTAAAGAATCTCAAACCGCAAATATGGGTAAATACGAGGGTAAGATTACAGTTCAGTTTTTAGACACTAATTTAAATCCCACAACAAAGCTCATTCTTCCTGTCAAGGAGAAATTGTTCATCACCATATTTTGATTTTTTATGAAAATTTTGTATATTTGATAGTAAGACAAACTATACCAAGTGGTGTATGATAATGTGTCAAACTAAAAAAATATCAAATGTCAGAAGTTATTTCACAAGAGGTCATAGAAAGTTTTCTAAATGGTTGGGACTCAGAGGAGTATATAGTTGGAGTCGAGTACGACTACAAAACAAATAAAATTTATAAGGTTATACAGGACCCTGAAAGGGGTAAGATAATAAAGACGGATACTCTTGTACCATTTCTATGGGTTGGGGATTTATCGGGTTTAAATTTTTACCAAAACAACAAGTCATTACAGAAAAAGAAAATGGGTGAGTATGGTATCATGATTGAAAAATTAGATACCCATGGTAATGAACGTCTTGAAAATGGTATGACGTACTTGGTAAAATCTATGAAAGGATATACCGAGTTGGTTAACTTTTTTAGACAGGGTGGGATAGACCCTTGGGGTGAGAAAACAAAACAATACTTTACAATACTTTCGCCCGTTGAACAATTTTTAATACAAAAAAAGAAAAGACTCTTCAAGGGAATTGATGATTATTCGGGTGTTCACAGATTTGTATTTGACATTGAAACCACTGGTCTTGAACCTGAAACCAGTGAGATAATTCTTATCGGAGTAAAAGATAATCGCGGTTTACAAAGAACTATTTCCGCCTTTGGTGAAGATGGTGAAAAAAAATGTATTGAAGAGTTTTTTGAACTAATAAGAGAAGTAAAACCAACAATTATTGGTGGATATAACTCTGCATTTTTTGATTGGCCATTTATTTTAAAAAGGGCACATATTCTTGGTGTTGACGTTAATGGTCTGACACAAATATTCACCGCTCAGGGAATGAAAGAAAAGGAAGGGATGTTGAAATTAGCCAATGAAATTGAACCATATACCCAACACGTTATATGGGGATTTAATATAATTGATATTGCCCACTCTGTTCGTAGAGCACAAGCAATCAACTCCGAAATTAAATCTTGGGGATTGAAATATATTACGAAGTATTTGGAAAAAGAAAAACCAAATCGTGTGTATGTTGATGGTGCATGGATTTCAAAAATATATCTTGAAAATGAAAGTTACTACGTGAATCCAAAAACGGGTAACTATAAAAAGATTGGCGAGTCGGGAACTGAAGGTTTACTTAAAAAGTATCCGGGTAAGTTTGAGATTTGGCCGGGTCGTAGGATTGTTGAACAATACCTTGATGATGACTTGTACGAAACAATGATTGTTGATGATTCTTTCTCACAATCAACTTTCCTACTTTCAAAGTTAGTACCAACAACTTACGAAAGGATTGCCACTATGGGTACCGCCACACTATGGAAGATTATAATGTTGGCGTGGTCATATGAAAATAATTTAGCAATCCCAACTAAAGATGAAAAACGTGCAATTACAGGTGGATTGTCTCGTTTATTAAACGTTGGTTACGCTAAAAACATTGTCAAATTTGACTATGCATCACTATACCCGTCTATTCAACTGGTTTATGATGTATTTCCTGATTGTGATGTTATGAATGTTCAGAAATCAATGTTGAAATATTTCCGTAACATTCGTATTAAATATAAACGTCTCGCCGGAGAATTAAAGTCAAGTGACCTTGTTCAGTCGGAGATGTATGACCGAAAACAATTACCAATTAAAATTTTTATCAATGCATATTTCGGTTCTTTGTCTGCGCCACAGGTATTCCCTTGGGGTGATATGAACATGGGTGAAACAATTACTTGTACAGGTCGTCAATGTCTTAGAATGATGATTATGTTTTTCATGAACAAAGGATATAAACCACTTGTGATGGATACGGATGGTGTGAACTTTGAAACTCCTGACACAATTAATACTCACGTTTATATTGGTATAGGAAACAATGAATTAGTGGAATTAGGAAAGGAATATAAAGGTATTGAAGCCGATACTGCGGAGTTCAATGACCTTTTCATGAGAAATGAAATGGGTTTAGATATTGACTACACCGCACCTGCGTGTATTAATGTTTCTCGTAAGAACTACATTATCAAACTAATAAAGAAAGGTAAAGAAGTTATAAAACTTACAGGTAACACAATCAAGTCAAAAAAATTACAAGAATACATAGTTGAATTTTTGGACGAGGGTTTAAAACTCCTTTTAAATGGTGATGGACTTTCGTTTGTTGAGTTATATTATCAACACGTTGAAAAAATATTTAATAAAGAAATACCATTATCAAAGATTGCAAACAAAGCGAGAGTAAAACAATCTGTTGACGATTATAAAAAACATATTAAGAAAACAACCAAGTCGGGTTCATTAATGTCTCGACAAGCTCATATGGAATTAGTTTTACAAAACAATTATCCTGCGGGTCTCGGTGAGACTATCTATTATGTTAACAATGGGACAAATAAATCCGATGGAGATGTACAGAAAGTTTCTAAACCAAGTAAAAAAAGACAAGAAGAGTTTTTTACAACTAATGGTTATCAAATGCCATTCGATTATTTGGAAATAAATTGTTATATGATTTCTGAAAAAGATATTCAAAACAATCCAAATATGACGGGGGACTATAATGTTGCCAGATATTTGACAACATTCAACAAAAGAATTGAACCATTACTTTGTGTTTTCAAACCTGAGATACGAGAGGACATTTTAATTGAAGACCCCAAAGACAGACAATACTTCACAAAGTCACAATGTGAACTAATAAGTGGTCAACCATTAAAAGAAGATGGTCAAGATAAGTTCGATGAGGTTATGACACTATCAGATAGTGAGGTGATGTTTTGGAATAGAGTTCAAAGAGACCCATTCTTTATGTATGTAGAGAATAGTATAGATTTAGTTGACAAGTATTGGGTTGACCACAATCGTAAGGTTGTAAATCTACAAGTTGCCAGTACAAAGAGTAACGAAGACGAGATAATTCAAACCAATGGTAATGACTTTGCATACCATGCGGTGGAAAGTTAAATCACGTTAAATGGTGATTGTATCGGTCTATACTTGAGAGCTTTGTTAAGATTCTCTGCCTCATTTCCTTTTCTTTCAAGAATTTTTTCAGGACGAAGTCTTTCAAGTCTTCCCATTAACTCTTCAACAAGTTTTAATTTTTCGTCTTTTGCTTCAGTCAAAAGTGTTGAGTAATCAAGTTTAATTTGACTATCGGGAACTTGTAAATCACCTGAGAATTTACCCCAAATTCTTGCAAGACCTTCTTTGGCGTAAGTGATGAGATACTTTCTAACCCAGTTTTGTGCGGGTTTGTTTAACATATCCCATGTCAATTGTTCTGTCTCAACATCTGAGGGTAATTTAACAATACCACTATTTTTGTCTAAACATGTATCTAAAGATGTGGTGTCATAGTACCAATACCATACTCTTTCTCTATTGTTTTGTATTGAACCGAAATCAAATCTACCACCAGGCACATTGTAAAGGTGTACTAATTTTTTACCATTAGGACCCGCAGTAATTCGGTATGTTAAATCCATACCAATTAGTCGGTTCTTAATGTTTCTATCTTGCATTCTTAATAACAAATCATATGCTGGTAACATGAAATAAGACCCCGATGAACCTTGTTGTGCAAAACCACCAACTCCACCAAACGCAACACCACCAAGACCTCCAAATCCACCTAAGAATGGGTCAACTATTGAGTCGGTTAATTCTGCTCTTGTAAACCATAAAAGCTCGTTAATTTCTCTACCCGCTGGTATTTCATATGTTTGAACTCCCCTTTCTAATTCTATGTAATCTTTTTTTAGTTCTGAATTACCACCTGTTTGAAGACCCACAATTTTAGAATATGAATGGGTATATTGAGTTTCGTAATCCAAACTTCTTGTTGTAAATGCTCTTGTAAGTGATTGAGTATCCACATCTAAACCCGCTAAAGCCGACCATTGGGACTCGATTAACCAATCGCTAACGTATTGTTCGTATTCGGAAAGAGATAATTCCAAAAAGGTATCCATTTGTTCTTCAGTAAGTTCAATGCTACGAACCGGCATACCCAAAAGGTGGAATATTTGTGTGTAAAGTTTTTCTCTATCTGGTTGAGTTATTACTGTGGATGCCATTCTATTGTTTTTTATTATAAATATCCGTATATTTGGATATTAAGTATTTTTCGTGAAATCAAAATTTAAATTCAAATACACTAAAAGTAGGTTTTCACAAGGAATCAATAGAATTTGTGTGGGTAAAAAACCATACGACACCTCTAAAAGTATCCTTACGAGCAATTGGAGGGTGATTTATGATGTTTTCTATTCAAAGTATGGTCAGTATGGAAAAGTAACGGAGAATGGTGAGGAAGGTGTTTTAACACCTAAAAGAACTTGGTCTGCGGTAAACCAATTTAACACTCACACAGATATTCAGGATATAATTGTTCAATATCTAAATCAAAATATATCAAATGATTTTTTCTCTAAAGGTATAGAGGAGATTGATGGTAGAAAGGTTAAGTTAATCGATTTTGACCCCAAAAATGAAGACGTTCAATCTATTAACGATGAGCTAAAAAATTATTTTAATTGGTTATATTATTATGGTGATAAATTATTTAAGGACTTGGGTAAAGTATCCAAGAACGATATTTTACATCACCTTTTAGAAATTGCAACTTTTACAATGGCTGCCGGCACATTTAGTGAACTTGCTGTTGAGTTTTTTCTAAAAACAAAGTATCCTGATGGTTATGATGTAATTAGAAATTCATCATTAAGGGGTAACTCAGATGATATGAAAAATGGTGTGGACTTGTACACAATAGAAAAGAAAATACCATATAAAAAGAAAAAGTTCCAAATAAAAAACGCAAGGATTTATGATGAAAACGTAATTTATAAATCCATCAACACATCTTATTATTCTGATAAGGGAATAGATTATTTGGTTTTAGCTCAAATGAATATTGATGAAAATACCCATATCCCAAACCCATCTACTATGATTTTCTTAAAGATGTCCCCCAATTTATTTGACACTAAGAAAAGTAAAGTGGGTAGATATTCATATTCATATAAAAAAGAACAAGTAATAATGGAAGAACAAATTAACCCAATTTTTAAATCAAAAATATTTTTTGAATTTTTTATGTATTGTTCCAAGCACGGAATAGAATTTAACATGGATGTTTTGGAAGAAACAAGTATTAAAATTGGTGATAAGTCGGTGAATGTAATTCTACCAAAAAATCATCAAGATTTTAATGAATCAGTTATAATAGATTCTTGGAGAGATTTAATTAATCAGTTTGAAAAGGATGTACCTAAGAAAGAAAGTTTAGAGTACTTAGAGGAGCTCATTAAGAAGTGATTGAGCAAAACTTTCTGAATATTCATTATCTCCCATTACTTGGTCGATAATATTCTTTTTCTTTTGTAATATATTATAAACAATCATTTCGATTGTGTTTTCGAAAATAGGGTAGTAAACGAGTACACTATTCTTCTGTCCATATCTATACGCCCTATCTTCTGCTTGAGAGTGGTCTGAAGGTACAAATGATAGGTCATTCATTATTACTGTTTCCGCAGCGGTTAAAGTAATCCCAACACCTCCCGCTTTAATATTGGATATAAATATTTTTACTTTATCCTCGTTTTGAAATCTGTCAACACTTTCTTGTCTTCTTTCTTTTGACATTCTACCATCAAGGGTCACGGAATTTTTCTTATACTTCTCGTGAATCATATCCAAACTCATAGTAAAGTTTGTAAATACAATAACTTTTTTACCTTGTTCTATAAACTTATCAATTAACTCACATGTGTATGGTACTTTTTCGTATGCAATCACTTGTCTAATTTTCATTAAACGATTTAATGTCACACTAATTGATTCATTCTTTTTGTTTTCCTTAGATATTCTCATGAATTCTTCTAACTCTTCATTGTAAAAAGTACTCTGCATATCTAAAAAAACAGGGGTGATAATTTTTTCGGGTAAATCGAGAATGTCGGTTTTCATTCTTCTTAATACCAAATTTTTTGTTCTTTCTCTTAGTTCATCTAAATTACTTGCACCGCCTGTGTTCCATATTTTTTTACCTCCTACTCTAAACTGATAACCGGCACAATATCTTCTGACATAACCTTGCCAATTTAATGCAATTGGTGAATTAACAATTTTTAATAAATTATAATAGTTTATCGGTCTTGATGTCATTGGGGTTCCCGTGAGTAACCACACCTTAGGTATTTGTTTTACAATATCATTAATTAGTTTTGTTCTCTGTGCTGTTGGATTTGAAACGTAGTGGGCTTCATCAATTATTACTAAATCAAAATTTTCATTTATGATTAATTTATATGCTTCACTATCTTCTGATTTATCGGTTGTATGATAGTTTTTTAATATATCATAATTGATTATATAATAATCAAATGTGGAACCCCATTTTCTGCCCTCAACAATTAATGATTTTTTTCTTGAGTAATTTTCAATCTCTCTTGACCAGTTAATCTTTAGTGATGCGGGACAAATAATTAAAACTTTTTTTGCTCCACTTTCTAATGAAGCAATAATCGCGGACGTACTTTTACCAAGACCCATATCATCAGCAAGAATGTATTTGTCATTGGCTAACAATTTTTCAATGGCTTCTTTTTGATGTTCCATTGGTGGTCTATGTGAGTAAGGACTATAATCTATTATTCTGTCTAATTTTTTTTCTTCTTGGACAATAGATGATTTTGGAAGCCACATCGCATGATTCGTTTCGGAATCAAGAATTTTACCCCATATATGGTATGCCTTATCGCTTTCACACAATAATTTTTCACACCAAATCTTTTCGGGTACTTTGGTTAACTTCTTGTCCTCCATAATTTTTTCACCAAAATTCTTGGCAATGGTGATATGCTTTCGAGCAACTCGAGGTACTGTTTCGTGATACTTTACAACATATTCCGCTTGAGGTCTTGTTAATTGAAAATTTTTAACATTCTGAAATTTGTTTTTCCAATCAAGTAATTGATTGTTAAAACCTTCATATTCAAGCAGTATATCCCTCGCCTCTATTTCGAGAATCTTGTTCTGCATATAAACTAAATATAATAAAATAGAATGAATAATTGAACTATTTATTGAGTATGAAGCATAAATTACCCATAACAAGAGTCAGTAAATTCTTTTCAGAAACAGATTTTGATTTGAATCAAATGATAGGTCAAGAATACCTTCATGGGGATTTAAATATGAAATTGGTTCTGTTCAGAGTTGACAAACAAAAGACTGATACGGATGAGGTTTATGCTGAGGTTGGTAAAGACCAAATTAAATTTTTACCTCCTGTTGAGTTTAATGGTTTAGTAAAGATTGAGGAACCAAAAAATACTACTTATAAGGGTGGGTTAGGTAGATACTTAGAGCCGGGTAATATGACAATATCTGTTTACATTAAACATTTAGAAGAATTAAAAATAGATATTAGATATGGTGACTACATCGGTTATCCTGAAAGCGAAGAAAGAATTAGGTACTATACTGTAACCAATGATGGTAAAGTAACATCGGATAATAAACATAATATGTTTGGTTTTAAACCACATTATAGAACAATCATTTGTGTACCAGCACAAGAATCTGAATTTAGAGGAATATAATCATGGGAATACCTAAAAGAAAAAATAATATTCAAGTTTACGGGGTTAAACAAGACATGAATGGTCCTAACATTGTAGGAAGGAGAAAGGAATTATTGGAGAGAATAACCAAATCAGATACCTTTTTACCCGATTCTATTTTACATGAGGACCTTGATTTAGGTATGCTTGATTTTGTAAAACAAAATTTCAAGATTGTTTCTGATGGTGACCAAATACCCATTATTCCAAGAATCTTGACGATTCAAAGATGGGGTGAGATTTCAAACAATTGGACATTTGCGGATGAGGATGGTAATATGAAGTTACCCTTTATAGCTGTAATCAGGAGACCAGACGTTCAACCCGGTACAAACCCATCAATTCAACGAACAATACCCGACAGAAGAGATTTCTTCTATGCTTCTGTTCCGACATGGAACGGGACACAAATGGGTGCCGACATATATAAGATACCACAACCTGTGGCCATAGATATAACTTTTGATGTAACAATAGTTTGTACAAAACTTAGGGATATCAATAAGTTCAATAGAATTGTTTTACAAAAATTCTCGTCTCGTCAGTCATATACAAGCGTAAAAGGTCATTATATACCTCTTGTTTTAGATAGAATCGAGGATAACACCCCAATGGATACTTTGGAAGGTCGTAGGTTCTATATTCAAAATTACACCTTTACAATGCTTGGTTTCCTAATAGACGACGAGGAGTTTGAGGTTAAACCGGCGGTTAGTAGAATGTTTTTATTGAACGAGTTTATTAAGAGTAACAATTATACCAAAAAGTATATTGTCAAAACTATTGAGATAACAATTGTATCTTTTCCCGCTGATGGTGTTCAAACCGTCTTTAGTGTGGGTGAAACAATAAATGTATTATTTACTGTTGCAATTAATGGTCTTGTACAAATACGAGATGTGGATTACTTTCACGTTGCTCAAACATCAAAAATAACTTTTGTTCAACCACCATTAGATGGTTCGGTTGTAACTATCACATATTATAAAGGTAGAAACGACACATTTATGGATACATTTGGTAAACCATTAAATGTGATTTATGAAAGTTTTACCTACGATGGCTCAAGTTTAGAGTTTACCACATCAAGCGCTCTTGATAGTATCATCAGTTTAGATATTAATGGTCTTGTGGAAGATGAGGGTGTCAGTTTTGAGGTTTCAGGTAACTACAAGTTTAAATTACTATCGGCACCAATAATTGGTTCAAAAGTAAGTGTTGTTTACTTGAGTTAATTTTCCCCGTAGATATCTTTTTTCTTCGATTTACAAGACTCTTCAATCCACTTTTGGACCACTTTATAAATTTTTAGTCCGTTTTTATCACAATATTCTTTCAACATTTGATGATGTTTTTCGCTGACTTTGATGTTTTTTAGGTTCTCTTTTTCCATAAAGATAAATAATGATAAAAAAAGATTTTTAATTATCCTTTTTGAAAAAATTCAGGAAATCTTTGCTAAAAACAAAGATATTTATTAGAATAAGAAAATAAAATAAATTAACCAAACTTTTAAAAATGGCAAATTCAAATAGAGTATTTGTATCTCCGGGTGTATACACATCAGAAAAAGATTTAACATTCGTAGCACAGAGTGTTGGTGTTACAACCCTTGGTTTAGTTGGTGAGACCCTTAAAGGTCCCGCTTTTGAACCAATCCTTGTAACAGATTATGATGAGTTTAAACTTTACTTCGGAGGTTCTACACCAGTAAAAGATGGTAATGGTAACCCAAAATTCGAGTTACCTTACGTAGCAAAATCTTACCTTGAGGAATCAAATCAACTTTTCGTAACAAGAATTCTTGGTCTTACAGGTTATAAACCTGTTAAGACTTACGCAATTAAAACCCTCGGTGGTTTAACCTTGGGTTCTTTGAGTGGTTCAACCACAGGTACATGTGACCCATCTACTTTCAATCAAATAACAGGTAGTACATTCTTTGAAAATATTTCAGGAGTTACTTCATATGATGGTCAAACTATGGCTAATTATCTATTGTCCTCATTTAGTGGTAACACAAACGCTGACCACGGACAATGGTTCGTTATTGGTGAAGTACCATCATCATCTACATCAGGTTTAACGGCAAGTTTAGAAGAAATTTCACCTTTAACAGGTTTAAACAATGCTGACAACCAAAATGGTAAAGAATGGTATAATATAGTATGTAATTCAAGTGGTACTGAGGTTTACGCCTACCTATTTGAATACACATCAGGTGGTACAGGAACTTTCAACGTTACTCAATTTGTTTATAACTCAACAGTTAAAAGTGAACACAACAATAAAGTTGTAGCCGCTTTCAGACCAAGAGGTTCATACTCAGGTCAAACTTTGGGTCTTGAATTGACAGGTAACACAAGTTTCAATGTTGTAGGTAGTTCACTTGGGGTGAACCCATTCTCTGAATTTACAATTCAGGTTACGGGTACAACAAGTAGCGGTAAGACATTTACATGTTCTATGGACACAACATCATCTAAGTACATAACTAAAGTTTTAGGTACTGATGTGTTTGATAAACCAAGAAATGAAGTACCTATCTATGTTTACGAAGCATATCCTGCATACTTAAAAGCCGCGTTCCAACAAGGTAATGTAAGGGGTTTAAGTTTAAATGAAGTGTTTGTTTCAGAAGGTTCAAACTTCGCGGGACAATGGGATACCCCAATGTCACCAATGGTTGTATCTGAAGTTCGTGGTGGCGAAGTATCTGATTTGTTTGAAGTGATTACCATCTCTGATGGTAACGCAGCTAACGAACAAGTAAAAATTTCAATCATTAATATTAACTTAGAAACAGGTGAATTTGATATGTTAGTTCGTGATTTCAACGATACTGACGACAATCAACTTGTTCTTGAAAAATTCACAAGATGTTCAATGAACCCTGACCTACCAGGTTATGTGGCGAGAAAAGTTGGTACATCTGATGGTGAATATGAATTACGTTCTAAGTATATCATGTTAAACATGGCAAGTAACCATCCCGTAGATGCATTCCCTGCTGGTTTTAAAGGATTCGTGGCTAACACATCGTTCTCAGGTACAACCTTGGGTTCTGTTATGTTTAAAACTCAATTCTTTGACGCTGGTGACGTTATGGGATACGAAGCCGATGGTACCCCTATCCTTTCAGGTGGGGACAAAATCAGAAAGATAACCTTTGGTTTATCTTCTCAGACAGGATTTGATAAGGATTTATTTAAGTATAAGGGGGCCGGAGCGGTAGGCACAACTAAAGGTTTCCACTTATCAACAAACGCATCTACAATCACAGGTACAACATTTACAACTACATCTTACGACTTAGAGGGTCAATCAGGTGTTGATAATGTTATGACCAACATCAACTATCGTAAATTCACCTTTGCGGTGTGTGGTGGATTTGACGGATGGGACATTTACAGAGAAGTTAGAACATTCGGAGACTCTTATATCTTCGGAAAGCCAACGTATGTTAGTGGAAACACATCAAATGGTGGTGTATTCAGTACTACGGTTGGTAACTCTGACTACTATTCATACTTAAAAGGTCTTGAGACCTACGCAAACCCCGAAGCTGTGGATATCAACATATTCGCATCTCCTGGTATCAACTTCTATGACCATAGTTCATTGACTGCACAGGCAATCGACATCATGGAAAATGATAGAGCGGATTCACTTTATATCATAGCACCACCTAATTTCTCAACAGTTGAGGAAGTGGTAGACGCTTTGGATGGTGTTTCTCTTGACACTAACTATACAGCCACTTATTGGCCATGGATTCAAGTTAGAGACCAAGATAACGCCACCCAATTATTTGTTCCACCAACAGGTGAGGTTGTAAGAAACATAGCCCTTACGGATAATGTGTCATTCCCTTGGTTCGCAGTAGCGGGTTACTCAAGAGGATTGGTAAAAGCCATCAAAGCAACCAAGAAATTGACCTTAGACGAAAGAGACGAATTGTATAAAAACAGAATTAACCCAATCGCAACCTTCTCAGATACAGGTACAATCATATGGGGTAACAAAACCCTTCAGGTTAGAGAATCTGCGTTGGACAGAATTAACGTAAGAAGACTCTTGTTAAGAGCCAGAAAGTTAATTTCAGCGGTTGCAGTTAGATTACTATTCGAACAAAACGACGAACAAGTAAGAAACGAGTTCTTGAGATTGGTAAACCCAATTCTTGAGTCTATAAAGAGAGAAAGAGGTTTATACGAATTCCGTGTAACCGTATCAAATGACCCTGAGGACATTGATGCAAACACTCTTAGAGGTAAGATTTATATCAAACCAACACGTTCACTTGAATTCATCGACGTTGAGTTCATAATAACACCTACTGGAGCATCATTCGATAATATCTAATGAAAAAGGGGAAGTTTAACCGCTTCCCCTTTTAGATGTTCCACATGGAACCAAAATGTATAAAAGTTATATTTTAATATAAAACCAAGAATTGAGAAAAAACCCAGTATATACTAGAATCTAGTTTATATTTAATTAATCTAGTTTAATCTGGTTCTAGTATCAAATACTAGTATATAAAAAATACGAAAAAAAAATTAAAGAATCAAGGGTTGAACGATAAAATATATTTTTTGACAATAACATATTTATAAGAAAGTAGATAAACAACAACTAAAAAATTAAATAGACATGGCAGATTTACTAATGAAAATGCCGGTTCCTTACGAACCGAAAAGAGTTAACCGATTCATTCTTCGTTTCCCATCAACATTGGGTATCAACGAATGGTATGTATCGTCAGCGGCTAGACCAAGTGCAAAAATCAACTCAGTTGCAATTCCTTTCATCAACACTTCAACTTACGTTGCAGGTAGATTTGAATGGAATGAAATGAGAGTAACCTTTAAGGACCCAATTGGTCCTTCAGCTTCTCAAGCATTAATGGAGTGGTTCCGTTTACACGCTGAATCAGTAACAGGTCGTATGGGATACGCTGCGGGATATAAGAAAGATATTGAATTGGAAATGCTAGACCCAACGGGTGTTGTGGTTGAAAAATGGATTCTTCAAGGAACATTTATCACAGACTTGAACTTCAATGAACTTGATTACTCAAGAGATGATATTGCAACTATCACATGTTCTTTAAGAATGGATAGATGTATTCAAGTATACTAATAGAAATAAACATAGAATCTGTCAATGTGAAGGTCTCTCAAAAGGAGACCTTTACTTTTTTGTGGATATTTCGTAACTTAATGTAGTTATATAACAAAACATATATGGAAGAATTAAGAATTGACCCAACGATTGCATATGACGTTGTGGAATTACCTTCAAGAGGTATTCATTATCCAAGTAAAAAGAAATCTTTAAGAGTTGCTTATCTCACTGCCGCAGATGAAAATATATTATCTGCACAGAATTTAATCGCATCAAATAATGTTGTTGAAGAATTACTTAAAAGAAAAGTATTAGATAGAGAATTTAATACCGATGATTTAGTCGATGAGGATAAACAAGCGGTTTTATTATTTTTGAGAAATACCGCATTTGGCCCCGAATATAAAGTTTTCCTTACTGACCCAAAAACAAATAATGACTTTACAGAAATAATTGATATAAGTGAGGTTAAGTTTAAGGATTTTACTTTAGAGCCTGATTCAAATGGTGAATTTCAATATAGAATGGAAAAAAGTAATGTTGAAGTCACATTTAAATTCTTGAATAAAAAACAAAAAAAGGAATTAGAAGAATTAGAAAAGAGCTGGAATGGTCAAGGGGTCCCACCTGTAAAAACAAAAGAGTTGGAGATGATGATAAAATCTGTTGCGGGCAACAGAGAAATTATGAATATCCACAACTTTATACAAAAATTACCAATAAAAGATAGTCAAGACTTTAGAAAGTTTGTCAAAGAAACTACACCAAGTTTAGACCTAACAAGAAATGTTAAATCCCCGTCAGGAGAGTCCGTACAAATTGAAATCGGGTTCGGGGTAGAGTTTTTTCGCCCTTTCTACGGATTATAAAAAAGGTCAGCTCGACGAAATATTATATTTGGTTAAAAGAGGTTTTTCCTACGGGGATGTTCTCTCTATGCCCGTCTTCATAAGAAGGTACTATGTTAATTATTTACTTGAATTGGAAAACGGACCAAAATAGTATTTATAGATATGCCACGTAAGTTATCAGATAGTGTTATTAGAAACCTTTTAGGTCAGAGGGGGAATGACGACCCAACTAATTTTGGAAACGCAATAAGAATGGGCGGAGGAAGTGATGATGATGTTGCTTATGGTACAACTTTATTTAATCAAAGATTTGGAAATCAAGGAGGTGGTAACACAGGAGGTGGAAGTAATAGTGGCGGAGGAAGTGGGGGAAGTGGCGGACCAAATACATTTCAAAAGGTCACTGGAAGTCTTTTAGAAGTTGGTGCAGGATTAATTTCAACACAAGAGTCAATAGGTTATATGCCTGCATTCTCAAAAGAGTATATAAAAATGTCCGATGCAATTAAGGGCATGTTAGATAGTGGTGGAAATTTAAAAGGTATTGGAGATTTATTAAAACAAGTATTAACCACGGCTCGGGGTCAAATTGAATTATATTATACACAACAAACCGAATTACTACACCAAGTAAATGAACAAGCGGGATTAACAGGACAATTTTCAAAAGATTTTAGAAAAGAATTAACCGAAACGAATCCGCAATTATTAAGAATTGGAATTGGATTTGAAGAACTTGCAAATAGTGCAGTAAAAGTTGTCGAACAAAGTGGAAAATTTACTGCTTTAAGTAGGGAAACATGGAAAGAAGCGGGATACGCAGCAAAAGCATATGTTGGACAATTAAGTGACTTAGTTCAAATGTATCCTGCATTCGAAAAAATTGGATTAGGAGCATCTGATTCAGCAAAAGAAATTACAAAGGCGGGTCAAAGGTCTATTGAGTTGGGACTACAATCACAAAAAGTAACAAAAGAACTTAGTACCAATCTTGGTAAATTGAATGAATATGGTTTCAAAAATGGAGTACAGGGACTTTCTGAGATGGTAAGAAAATCAATAGAGTTTAGAATGAATATGGATTCAGTAACAAAAATTGCAGATAAAGTATTCAATCCAGAGGGAGCTATTGATTTGGCAGCAAATCTACAAGCAATTGGTGGTGCTATTGGTGATTTTAATGACCCATTAAAAATGATGTACATGGCAACAAATAACGTCGAAGGTTTACAAGACGCGTTAATTGGTGCTGCGGGGGGATTGGCAACTTATAACAAAGAACAAAGTAGATTTGAAGTAACAGGAGTCAATCTTAGAAAATCAAAGGCGATGGCGGATGAATTAGGAATGTCAATGCAAGAACTTAACAACATTGCAATTGCTGCGGCTGAAAGAAGTGCCGCATCCGCTGAGTTAATGGCTAGTGGTTTAAAGTTAGATGAAGACCAAAAAAGATTCATAACTAACATCGCCACAATGAAAGATGGTAAAATGACCATTGCTCTTCAAAGTGATGAATTAAGACAAGCGTTTGGTGCAAGTGAAATTGCACTTGATAATTTGACAGAAGACCAAGCAAAACAATTAATGAAATACCAAGAGGAGTTTAAAAAATTAACTCCTGAAGATATTGTTAGAAAGCAAGCAACAGACATTGAAAACATTTCAAGAGACATGAATTTTGTTGCCGCATTACTGAGACAAGAGTTTGCAAAGACTGGGTCATCAATTGCGAAACAACTTGGATATGACCCCGCATCAATTGCTGAACAAACAAAAAAGTTAGCTGACGAATGGGGACCAAATATAAAAGGTGCAGGTCAATACCTAAAAGGAAAAATCGAAGGAGATGGTGCATCTAAAAAAGTAGAGGAAGCGTTAAAGGAAAATAAAAATACACAAGGAGGTTCACAACAAACTTCTCAAAAATCTGAGGTTAATGTTAATTTCAAAACAAACGATAGATTACAAGACGATATCTATAGGAACTTCTTTAACAATCCAGATACAAAACAGAACATAGCCGCAGCTGCATTCCCAAGTAGGGAATATGATAGTCCTCAAATGGCTTAATAAAAATGATATAAATCTATTTATATAGAAAATAATAAATGCCGACTTATTTAGATTTTAACACAACCGCATCATTTAGAAATTTTTTGATTTCTAAAACACTTCAAAGACCGGGAGGACCTCAAACCTTTACAAGTTCAAACTATGCGGTTCAAAATTTAAATGCTTATTCAAACGTTGACCCGGGTGACGTTAAAACAGGATGGGCGGCAGCATATGGTAATAGTTTTGGATTAAACTTATTCCAAGCAGATGTCTTTAAAGAAATAACATCCTTATCAAATCTTAATTTACAGGTCGGTAATAATGGAATTATATATTCAGGATACATAAATTCTTTTACTCCTGTAACAAATCCAAATCTCGTCGGTATAATGACAGGTCAAAACTTTGATACCGATTCAAGATTAATGAGATTTGCAACACAAAATATTCGAGATAATAAACAAGGACCTGTAAGAGCAAGAATTGCTCAAAATTTAGCAGCAGCAAGTTTAGGTAGAATTAGATTGTTAGACGCATTACAGGGTAATTTAGCAACTGCAATTAATTTAGTTACAGGTAGAGAACCTTTAATTGAGAAAAATTATAAGATAACTGTTGCAAAAACTTTACCTGGCAAAGCAATAGATTTTTTACAAACAGTTGCGGGTGTTGAGTTTCCATTTAGTGAGATACCGGGAGATTATTTAACTAATCCACGCAACCCAATAGAAAATAGACCGGTACCAAGAACGGAAGGGGGTGCAATTTTACAAGATGTAACAGGTGCATTAGGTTCACTAATTGGTATTAGAAGACGACCAAAACTATCAAGAAAACCATCAGACCTTATGATTGAATATATGGGTGATGGTCAGAAACAAAAATTATACGATAACATTTCTTTTTCAAAATATGCACCGAATTATACAACATCTGCGAGGTCACAACAATCATCCAAGTTATTCAACTTTGTAAATAATGTGGCTCAAGGTGTAAAGACAGTATTAGGTGTTGAAGCACCGAGAGGTGAGGCATACATTGGTGATGATAGAAGTGAAGATGTAAAATATACAATGTCCGATTTTAACGGAAACATTGTTAAGAGTAACTATTATCTAAGTCTAATGTATGACCCTGTTGCTGCTGAGTTATTTGAAAGAAGAAAAAATATTACTGAAGGGGGTACCATAGGAGGTAAACTTACATGGATTAGTAGAAACTCAAGAAATGAATTAGGTTTACACAATGATGAATGGGCTCAAGAAGGTACAAGTCTTAAAGACTCGTTATCAACAAAATATGGGTTTAGAGAAGATTCAATATTAGGAAAAACACAAGAGATATTAAACTCAATGCCTAAAGATGGGTTGGTATCGAGAACACACGTTGGTAATAGTATTGACCAAACAAGTAGAATCTTTAGAGAAGGTGAGACTATGTTGTCGAGAGGTTCTGCAATTCAATACGTCGATAAATTTACAAACGAAACAACAGGGGTTGAATATTGTAGAGTATGGACTAAGGATAGGGCATATATGAACTATTCGGACACTATGAAAAGAACAGGTAACATCCGTAAGTTCGATGATAGTGTTATGTCTACTCCTTGGAACCTCAACATTGCACCAATGTCAAATGGTGACAGAGAATTTGAAGGTGTTTCAACAAACATTTTTAAAAAGGGTGATGGATTTTATGCTAAGAAATACATGTTCTCAATTGAGAATCTTGCATGGAAAACATCAAACATGCCAGGATTTACATATAACGATTTACCATATTGTGAAAGAGGTCCAAATGGGGGACGTGTAATGTGGTTCCCACCATATGATTTAAAAATTAGTGAGAACAACTCAGCTAGATGGCAAGACAATACGTTTTTAGGTAGACCCGAACCAATTTATACATACCAAGATACATCAAGAACAGGACAATTATCTTTTAAAGTTGTAGTTGACCACCCAAGTGTTTTAAACTTATTAGTTAGAGAACACTTTAGAAACATGAGTGATGAAGAAGCGGAAAACTACATTAATGCTTTTTTTGCTGGTTGTGAAGAATTAGATTTTTATTCTTTAATTAGAAGATATTCATACCTTGATGGAGATGATATTAAATTAATTAAGGCATATCTTGAAAAGGCAAAAGACCCTGAGGTAATAAAAACATTTAGTACAAATACAACACCTGTCGAGGTTACTCAACAAACAAATAACAATGAAGGTGGTGGAGGAAAACCCGAAAAACTCGGTTCATTTGATTTAAAATATGATAATGATTATCCGGGTCCAAAAACGACTCAGATAAAAGTTGACACTCCGTATAGTTCATTATTTACTAATTTTTATAATAAAAAAACAACACACTCTAATCGTTTAGAAACTGATTTAAGAAGTTTCACGGGAATCACTCAAACAACCCAAGTAAAAAAAGAAATTGGTTATGTTTTTGGAAGCGGCGGTGCAACTATTGATAACACATCAGTTTTAGCAAAAAGGGATGAACTAATTGCTGCATTTGATAAAGCTAAGGAACAATTTGAATCATATACAGGTAAAACAGAACAATTAAAAACAAAACTAAAAGAGAGTAATAAAGTTCAAAAAATATTACTTAAAGTCGAGTCTTCATGTTCTTCAGTTGCGAGTGAATTATATAACGAAAAACTGGCATTAAGAAGAAGCTCAAGTATCATAAAAGATTTTTTTGAAAGAATCAGTAATGGTGCAAAACCAGAATTACAATGGATTAGTGATATAAAAGAGTCACTCACAAAAGACGGAGGTGAGTTCGATAAGGTGGTTATTCAAAAAGGTCAAACAATTAAAATTGTTAAAGAATACAAATTAGCCGATTTTGGTTATAAAGACAACCCCGGTAAACTTGTTGTCATGAGTATAAATTGGGGTGAAAAATTCACAGGTCCAAAACCTGATGACCAATGTAATGGAAAAGAATTTGAAACTGTTAAGGGTTTAAAAATTAATGCACCAATAGCGTTTGGTTGTAGACAATCAAGAGTGGATGTTGATTACACAGAAAATCCGGAACCACCAAAACCACAACCAACACCTACACCAGTTACAAGTATTGAACCGGGTAAAGATGTAATTATATCATCACCCACTAAAAAACCAGCTATTGACCCATTAAAGAGAATCATAATGAAAACACTTTCCGAGTGTTATTACTTCAAGAAACTTGAGGAAGATTCTCCTATTGCATTTAAATCTTTAAAAGAAAAATTAAAATATTTCCATCCAGGTTTCCACTCAACAACACCCGAAGGATTGAACGCACGTTTAACTTTTATGTTACAATGTATAAGACCCGGAGATACTATCCCAATTAAAGGAATATCAGATGATTCAGACCTAAATGCAAGAAACACCACATTTGGTCCACCACCTGTTTGTGTTTTGAGAATTGGGGATTTTTATCATTCTAAAATTATTATCCGTGATGTGAATATATCCTATGATGATTCTCCATGGGATTTAAATCCTGAGGGTATTGGGGTACAACCTATGATTGCAACAATACAATGTCAAATCACATTTATTGGTGGACAAGGATTATCTAAACCTGTTGAAAGATTACAAAACGCCTTATCGTCTAACTTCTTTGCTAACACAGAAATGTATGATGAAAGGTCAATTTCAACTAATGAAACAATTGGTGGTGTTAAAGCTGAAAAATTCACAAAAGAATTCTTAGAGTCGCTATTGAAAGCATCATCCACACCACCAAGTACACAATCTCAGAACACAAATAAAATTAAAGAAGGTGTTTATGTTGGGGCATTAAATAGTGGAAAATTAGACTATTCAAAATTAGTTGATGAGGTATTCACAAATACTAAGGCATATTTTGATTCATATGAAAAAACGTACAACTCTTTAATACCGAAATATGGTAATGAGATTGGTAAACTATTATTCGAACCAACATATAGGTCAGTACATCAATACGATGTGTTTACAACTACGAGTACGTCACCCGGTAAAACAATTTCTATATTAGGTCAATATAAACCAACAAAAGAATTAGCAGTTTTAAAAAGAGGATTACTGAGTGGATTAATTACACAAATGGAATCAACAGATTTATCAACCATGTTAAATTTAGATAGTGAATTAACCCCACCTAAGATTACAAAGTCAAACGAATTTATAACTCCAGTTATACGAAAACATATTGAAGATACTATCAATGCACTTGTTGAAAAAAATCCAATGGAAGATTTGGAAAAAACAAGAAATTCATTAGTAAAGTCATTAGACAATGTGAATTTTATAGTTAAATTAGGTAAGGATGTAAAAGTTTCGGGTGAAACGGCAACAACCGCAACATTATCTGGTTTCACATATAATATGTTATACGAACAATACGAAAGTTGTATTGACTATATTCAAAAAAACAATTCTAAATTATATAGTGATTTAACCACATCAATTAATTTCTTTGGTCCGACATTCTCAAGTACCGATTTTGAAAAGATAATGAAAGTTATTTTGGTAGATGCGGTGGATTTGATAGTTAAATCATATGAAAAGGATGAATCTATTTTTCCTAAAAATCTTAGAAAAAAGATAAGAGACAAAATAGAAAAATTTGTTGATAAACCAAAAGAGAAGAAGTTTAAGTTTAGTAAATCACCTGAAAGAAAAAATAAAAAACCACTATCCTTTGCGATTACTGAAGCTCCCGAAACTAACTCAACTATAATTGAGGAAGCAAAAAAAGTTCATTCAGATAATTTACCGATTGGAAGTAAATTAAACTACTATAAAGTTACATAAAATGGCAAGAGAATATTTTGATAGATATCAGTTCTTTATTGAGAGTGGTGAATTTGGGATAGTTCCCGGTATAGAAGTACCAATTAAGACTACCGACAAATACATTTATTTCAAAAGAGGAAAAGACAGGATGGATAAACTATCTCAGGATTATTATGGTACACCAGTTTTCGGTTGGATAATACTAATGGCAAACCCTCTACTTGGTAGTGTTGAATTTGAAATACCAAATAATGCGTTATTAAGAATACCATTTCCATTGACAACCTCTTTACAAGATTATAAAAGAGGCGTAGAATTGTATAACTTATATTATGGGGAACAGTGAACTATCAAATAGTGAAAACATACTTGTAAAAGTTGACCAAAACAATCTCATATATGTTGACCCTAATAGTGTTGTAGATGTCGACGGAAACATACAACCAAGGGGATTAAAACAAGAGAATTTGGTAATGTATGTTAATTTGGAAGCAGATTTGATTCCAAGAACAAGACTTGTTGCCCAAGACCAAGGAAGTACCTTAGTTAGTATTGCAAAAGGAAATTTAAACTTTTTAAAAAATCAAAGTGGAGATGGAAACTTTGATTCAACTTGGACAGAAGCATTTGTGGGAAATCCCGAATTAAATAAAGCTAATGACTTTAAAATAAAAGATGATGCGTCATCTAAATTATTTAAAGACGACTATTTTATTAACGATAAATCAGGACAAAGTTTTGGTATTGATTCAATTACGATAACAGTTAAGGGAGCGAATTTTGTACCTCAGGTTACAATTAACTTCATCGATGTTAGAGGTAAGACGTTGTTTGAATCCCCTGAGAACTCACCATATAACGCATTTTTCCACATCCCGTGGCCAATATTTTATCTAACGGTAAAGGGGTATTATGGAAAGGCGATAAGATATAGGTTACATTTAATTAAGTTCAGTACAAGATTTAGTGATACAACAGGAAACTTTGAAGTTTCAACAACTTTTGTTGGGTCAAATTATGTATACCTTAATGATATATCATTATCCGCGATTATCAACTCACCATATATGTTCTTAACCGAAAAGGTTGAAAACAAAAAATTTAATGAGGAAACTGGTAGGTACCAAAAAACAATATCAAGAGGGTCAAGAGGATTTGCAATTTTAAACTCAATCTTTTCTCAATACAAACAGAAAGGTTTGGTGCCAAAGAATATGCCAACAAGAACAATTAAAGAATTAGGTTATTTGGCAGAATCACTTGATAAAATTTTAGAGAAACAAATTTTTAATAATGTAGTCTCGATGGAGGTTTTATCAGGAGTAAGTGAAATTGAAAAAAGTATTGATGATTTTGAAAACAGTCTAAAAGCATGGGCTAATATAAATCTATCCAAAGAATACATAATCAAAACAAAAAAAGTTGCATTAAATAACACAGAGACAACAAGTGAGAATTGGTATTATACATCTGAGTCAGATAAAACTAAATTAGATAAGATTACCGGTAAAGATAAAAATGGTACACTTGAAAAATTAATTGTTAACGGAACAGAACTTATAAATAAAAATTTAAGTTTTGTTAATAGTAATATGAACAAAACAACCGCAGATTTCAAGAAGGTCACATTAAATAATGTAAAAACCATAAAAGAATACTATGAAACTGATGGTAATAAAAAGGTTTTAATTGGTTTTGATAATTTAATAAATGATACACACGAAATAAGAAAAAGTTTTGAGGAACAAAGAAAGAAACTTGAAGATGAGGTTGAAAGAAAAATGAATGAAATCATCAAAGACCCCTCTAAAGGTTTTGGATTTGAACCAACAATTAGAAACATATTCGCGGTACTTCTCGCAAATGCTGAAGTTTATATTAGATTAATGAAAGACGTTCATGATAGAGCGTTCGAAAATTCTAAAGCGAGAGCAAAACTCCTTTCAGGATTAACCGATGAACAAAAGAGTAAAGAACCTGCAATATACCCTTGGCCTGAAGTTAAGAAACCAACATCTGCTGGAAAACAAAATGTTATAGCATACCCTGGCGACGCAGATTTAGTAAACAAACTAAAATCAAATAATAAAAATTTATGGCCTGAGGTTGACTTTGTTGAAGAATATTTTAAAATAGTTACAAATAGACTCGATACCAACGTAAAAAATGAACCTACTGTTAGTGAAATAGATTACATTTTCGAAACAGACTTTGACGAAAACAAAATTGATGATATAAGTGGTATTGATGTAATGAATGGTTCATCACCGTTTAGAGATAAAGTGTTTTCGTCTTTCATATATGAACTATATGAGAGAGTAAAATACATGACATTATTTGATTCATATACAAATGATTTCTTGAGAATACTTGTCGAGGAAGAATTTGAAAATATATCAGAATCTATCAATGAAGATATTGACCTTGTTCAGTTAGTTAAGAAATTAAAGACAATTGATGATTTAATTAGGGTTAGAACCGCGGTACCAATGGTCGATGAAAACAATAGACCAATATTAGATTCCGATGGTAAACCAAAAACGTCAAGAGAATATAGTGGTTACTTACCCGGTGTTTCTCCATACGATAGATTCCCTAATTTAAAAGACCACTTACCCACAGTTCCTTATCTAAAAGAAATTATTGAGTATCCTTTTGTTTTTGAAAAATACAAAAATGTATCAAAACCAACTAAATCATTTAAGAAGGATGAGTTAAATGCTGAATTGGTTAAGTATGTACCTGAACCATATAGAAAGAACATATACCCTTTTAACTCAAACCTTTATCTTGATTACCTTAACAAAACATCTTTTACTGATGATAATTTTAAATTTGAAGGAATATTAAGTATTAATCCAAACCAAGGATTTGTTTGTTCACCAATCGATTCAAGTGCTTGGGTAAAGAGTAATTACAAGACTAATATGTTCCTTAATAAATTTAAGGTTGCAGATAATTCAGTCAACATTGTTAATACACCATATTTCCATAAACAATTATTTTCAGATTTTAATAATAATGGAATTTATGGAAGATATGTCGGTTCGGCATATTTGTTATTAACCTCGTTACCATTTTTAGATTTAGAAGATAATATCACATTTAGTGGTAAAACAATATTGATGTCATCTCTTTTTAGAGAAATTTCTTCCACACATTTTATTCCCTATCATCTTATGTTAAAATGGGGAGCCATTTATCATAGATACAAAAAGAAAATAATAAATGGTACAGATATTTTAAGTGGATTTTTAAACACAAGCAATGTAACCCAACCCATCACCGGTTCTACATTCTTTGATGGGGGATTAACAGGTGCGGTATACACAGCATTTACAATTAGTTCGACAACAATAACAAATGCAACAGACGTTGGTATTGCACCTTATTATCAAGGTGTTTATCATCAAATTGTTAACGGATATAATCACTATACCATTGTTTCAGGTAACACATCATATAGTGCTGAAACCACATCAAATAAAATTATACATAAAAAAGAAGTAAAAAATAATAAATACTGGTCTGTTTATGTTGATAATTCAAAGTATATTCCAAAGGATAAGTACTTCACTATTTTACCATCAAATGGTTTCAATAGTAGTGATTTAGTAACAAAAAATACTGAAGACATTTCATTTGCAAGACAATACAATTTTAGAAGTATTTGGGTTGATGAAAAAATAACGTCAGAGTTTTCGGGTAGAACTTACGCATCAACATCACAATACCCAAGGAGTTACACTTCGGGTTCTACAACTGATAATGTTTATTCAATTGATACAAATTATAGAAAAGTAATTGATTTAATAGGAACATTTAGTCCTACAATACTTGAGGCATTTGAAGAAATGTTTTTAGACTTTGCAACTGAAAAAGGTAATGCCGAGTTACCATATCAAAAATTCTTGAATGTATATTACCCAAAGTTCCAAGACTTACTAAAAGATATGTCAACAGTACTGAAGGGTGATTCGGATGTTATTGGTTCCGACGACCTACTAAAGTCAATAAAAGAAAGACAAGAACAAAAGCTACAAATCGTCACATCAAATATTTTGAATAGTGAAAACCTAATAAAGTTCACTTTAGCAAATCCAAAAGAAATTGACCCATATAGTTTTTATGGAATGGGAGCACCGGCTCAATCAACATACAGGGAATTATCTTTTAATGTTGCGGATTTAACGGCAACAAATTTAGATTTTATTAAGTTATACATAGGTGAAGATATTGATGGATATTACGTAAACTTCTTTTCAATTAATGATATAAAGTTAAATGAAGAGAATATTATAAGATATAGACCCATGGCACAAATCTATGGGGGATATAGAAAAGCCGGTGGAGTTAATACTACTACAGCATTTAAAGAATATTTAAAAAACTCAATATTTGAGGGTTCGACAAACAAAATATATGCCGGTGGTGCAAACAAAAGATTGGAATATTTTTTAGGAGAATTATTAAAAAAGATTAGTTCAGACAACGGAATTAACCTGAATAGAAATGACAATTATATAAACCTTTACAAAGGATACAACACAGACCAAACCAAAATCGAAGTTTATAATACTTTCAAGTCGTTTAATGATAAATGGACCGCAGGTAATTCAATTGGTCAGAGATTATTGTTGGAAGAGTTTTTATTCTTAGATAAAGCAAATAGAGATATTGGAGATAAGTTCTATCTAAACATAGATAGAATTCTACCATTATTGGATATGAAAAATGCAAAGGTTCCTTTGTATGGTGCAATTTCCATGTTAATACAAGGAACGGGACTTGATATGAGAGCACTTCCCGCATATGTTAATTTCTATGGTACTAATTTTAAAAACAAAACTAAAATCCAACCATCTAAATCAGTTGCAAAAAACTTGTTTGGTACTTTCTTAGAGGTTAATTATCAAGAATCTTCACCAAAGATTATAATACAACTTGCGGGTAACACATCAAAAAGACCTGACATGTCAAACAGCAAACAATATAAATTTGCCGATGATAGTTTTTATATTGGTAGTGTAAACAATAACCCACTTGTTATCACATCATTAGAAAGTTTTACAAACAATGATTTAAGTAGGTCAAATAAAGTTGTGGCATTTGAAGTGAGTTTTGGGGACCAAAACCAAGGAATCTTTAAAGGTTTAACACTTGACCAAGCAACTTTAAAAAATACATCAGAATCTTTTGTTGTGTTGGAAAATTTGGCAAGGTCAGAATCGGGGGCGGGAGCATATAATGTTGACGTTGGTTTATTTGATTACTACAAACAAGCCTCTTATAAATGTGAGGTTACCTCTATGGGTAATGTTATGATTCAACCAACCATGTACTTTTATTTGAAAAATGTTCCAATGTTTAAAGGAACATATTGGATTACAGATGTTACTCACACAATTAAGAATAATGTTATTAACACAACATTTAGTGGTGGTAGAATTCCTTATACCGCATTACCCGACCCGAAGGATTCATTCATTGCGAGTTATAGGGTGTTATTTGATAAAATGACAAGTAAATCTAAATCGGTACTAAAACAAAAAGCCACAATTACAGGTACAACTAAGACAGTTGTATTTGATGGTGTCACATATTTCACAAATATGGGTTCAAAATCAATAAAAGGAGAAGACTTTACAAAATCAACACCAAAAGTGGGTATAACAGAGTTTGGTGTACCATATAACGGATATAATAACGAACCAGATATTCAAAAGGTTGATTATACATCAGGTAGTGGAACAGAAACTTGGTTCAGAGCTATTGTGGTTAAAATGGGAGGGGAAAAATATCCTATTGACTCAGGAACAACTATGAACGTTGCAGAAGGAATCAAATGGTCTGATGTTAGTGGTTCAGATATGAAGTTTTACAATACCAAGTTTCAACTCGGTACTGCGAATGCACAAAAAATCAGAACCGCAAAAACAGAATTTAAAAACCCTCAGAATGGTAAAACATATACATTACAACCAAGTTATCAATTAGTACCGGGTTCAGGACCCTTATCAGTACAAGGACCAATATCGGTAGGACCAAAAGTAGAGGGATATGGTATGGGTATGTCACCAAAATTAATGTCTGAACTTGGAATACAAGAAGGTGAAGTAATATACTTCAAAATGTCTTAACAATCGGTATATTTTACCATTTCTTTGATATTTATAAAAGAAAATACTATGAGTAACGAAAAATTAAATAATGCACTCAACAATTTTATTTCTCCAACCAAAACAAAAAGTGTTTCACAGGATGGTATGGAAAGAGAAGAGTGTGATTTACAGACAGGTGAATGTTATGTCATCAGGTCTAAAGATGGAATAGTAGAAAGAATCAATAAAAAATTTATTACCGAAGACGGTAGACAACTATTACAAGATTAAAGCCATGAGTAAATTAGAAAAAAAACTATTAGAAGAAGTTGCTAGATTTAAACAAATCAACAAATACGCAACTAAATTAATGAACGAACAGGAAATTCCACCACTTCCCGCGGACCCTGCAGCAGGAGCTCCACCTATGGATGCTGGTGCTGGCGCACCTCCTCCTCCACCCATGGCCGCAGATGCGGGGGTACCGCCACCAGCTGTTGAGGGAGATGATTCAACTGAAGAAATTGATATCACCGATTTAGTTAATATGACCAAATCAATTAAAAAGGATTTGGACAATAGCAAGGGTGAGAACCAAGGAGTTGTTTCTAAGATGGACGATGTGTTCACTAAATTAAACGACTTGGAACAAAAATTGGCAAACATGGATGCTGTAATGGCTAAGATTGACCAATTGGGAGCTAAGATTGAACAAGTAAAAGAACCAACCCCTCAAGAAAGACTTGAGATGCGTTCATTAGATTCTTATCCTTTTAATCAAAATCCACAAGAGTTCTTTTCACAAAAACAGGGTGAAATGAGAGCAAGTGGTAAAAATGAGTATGTCTTAACCAAAGACGATGTTCAGAATTATTCACAAGAAACGATAAGAGATACGTTTAATATACAAGACGACCAAGATGAATTTAAGTTCTAAAGTAAATTTTTTATTAGGGCTGCATGTACAATTAAAAATTAACCACTGGCAAACAAAGGGTGTTGCAAGACACGAAGCATTTGGCAATACCTATAATGCTTTTACGGACCTAATTGACGAATTCGTTGAGATTGCAATGGGTAAGTATGGTAGATTTGTTTTAGATGATGAGACTAATAATATAAAACTTATAAACCTGTCGGAGATGAATCCAAAAGACATGATTACTGTATGTGTCGAAGGTATCATCCAATTCACAGAGGACTTAGACCCAACCAAGGACACAGACCTTTTAAATCTAAAGGATGAGATGATTGGTTTGTTAAACAAACTTTTGTATCTTTTAACCTTAGAGTAAAAGATTTTCCAAACTTTTTTAAAACCGGATTTTGTAATCCGGTTTTTTTTTACTATATTTTACATATAAACAATTTAAATTTTATTTTATGTCTACATTTGATGCAGTTTTAGCTCAGTATGAGAAAAACAAACAAGCCGCTGGCGGCAGTTCAAACAAGGTTTCACAAGAAGACCGATTAAAGAAGTATTTCACCACCCTTTTACAAAAAGGTGCTCGTAGTGGTGAAAAACGTATTAGAATCCTCCCTACTTCAGATGGTGGTTCACCCTTTAAAGAGGTTTATTTCCATGAGGTTCAGGTGGATGGTAATTGGGTTAAACTATATGACCCAAAACAAGAGGGTAAACGTTCACCCCTAAACGAGGTGTACGATGCACTCAATATGACAGGACTTGAATCCGACAAGGTTCTTGCTCGTCAATACAGAGCTCGTAAGTTCTATATTGTAAAAGTTATCGATAGAGAGAACGAACAGGATGGTGTTAAGTTCTGGCGTTTTAAACACAACAGTAAAGGTGAGGGAGTTCTCGATAAAATCTTCCCACTATTCAAAAACAAAGGTGATATCACCGATGTAAACATTGGTCGTGACCTTATCATTACTTTGGGATTAACCAAAGCCGGTAATGGTCGTGAATATACTACAATCACATCTATCATCCCCGAAGACCAAAGTCCACTACACACAGATAAGGGTACTTCTGACTCATGGGTAAATGATGAATTGACATGGGCGGATGTATATTCTAAAAAACCTGAAGAATATCTCGAAATGGTTGCCAAAGGTGAAGTTCCAAAGTGGGATAGTGAAACCAAAAAATGGGTTTCTAATTCAGAAGAAAGCGGAACAATCATGTCTCCATCTTCAGCCACAACCACAAAACCCGTAGACCCACAAGAAAGTGATGATGCGGATGACGACCTTCCATTCTAAGAACAATATACAGGGCGCTCTCTTGGACATTTTGTCCTTGAGAGTGGTCCTTTTTTAAAAATATTAATATGGCTATTAAGAAAAAAGATTTTTCAATTTCGAGTATAACATCCAAGTACTCAAGTAAAATGACCTACAAACCTGATAGGTTTTTAGATTTGGGTGATGCGTTTTTGGATGCAACGGGTTTACCGGGTCCCGCTCTTGGACACATTAACATGTTCCTTGGTCACTCGGATACAGGTAAAACAACCGCATTATTGGCAGCAGCGGCGGACGCAATTAAAAAAGGTATTTTACCCATCTTCATTATTACGGAACAAAAGTTCAATTTTGAACACGCTGAGATTATGGGTGTTCCGGTTAAAGAAGATGTTAATTCCGATACGGGTGAAATTACTTTCACAGGTGATTTCATTTTCAGAAATGATTTCGAGTATATCGAACAAATTACTGACTTCATTAATGAAATGATTGATGCTCAAGAAAATGGTGAAATACCATATGACTTATTGTTCCTTTGGGATTCTGTTGGCTCTGTACCATGTAAGATGACTTGGGAAGGTAAGGGTGGTAAACAACACAACGCATCGGTTCTTTCTGATAAGATTGGTATGGGTATTAACCAACGTATTTCAGGTTCAAGAAGAGCAGATAAGACACACACGAATACTCTTGTGATTGTAAATCAACCTTGGGTGGAACTTCCAAGTAACCCATATGAACAACCAAAAATCAAAGCTAAAGGTGGTGAATCAGTATGGTTAAATTCAACATTGGTATTTCGATTTGGTAATGAAAAGAACGCAGGTGTAACCAAAATTCCAATCACCAAAAACAAAAGAACCATTACCATTGCAACAAGAAGTAAGATTACTGTGATGAAGAATCACGTTAATGGTATTCAGTTTGGTGATGGTAAAATCATGGTTACCCCTCACGGATTCATGAGAGCAAAAGAACCGGCAGAAGAAAAGATTTCAAGGGAAAATTATATTAAGGAACACCTTGATTACATAAGTAAACTATTCGGAGAATCGGTTACAAATGTTACAGATATTAAGTTTGAACCTATAGCTGAAGAAGATACTGAAGATTGATATTGATATTGTTTAACGGATAATTGCATAAGACGGAATGTCTAATATTTTATTGGTTGATGGAGATAATTTATTAACCATTGGTTTTTTCGGATTAAAGAATCACTTTCACAAGGGTAATCATATTGGTGGATTATACCACTTCATCAATACTCTTAGAAGAGCTATTGAGACACATAGATTAGACAAGGTGGTAGTATTTTGGGATGGTAAAGAAGGTTCATCATCTCGCAGAAGATACTACCACCAATACAAAGAGAATAGAAGAGAAAGAATTAGAAGTGAGGAACAAGTCCATGCATACGGACAACAACGAAATAGGGTAAAACAATACCTTGAGGAGTTGTTTGTGAGACAGGGAGAGTACGACTATTGTGAAACAGATGATTCCATAGCGTATTATGTTCAAAACTCCAAAGAAAGTATAATCATATTCTCATCTGACGGAGACCTCACCCAACTTGTATCCGAGAACACAAGACTATTCAATCCTGCACATAGTCGAATGTATCAACCTAACGATATGTTTGTCTATGACCACGAGGAGATTCGAATAGAGAACATCAAAATTGTAAAGATGTTATGTGGCGACCCCTCTGATAATATTGCAGGTATAAAGAATCTTGGTGTCAGAAGACTTCTCACTATGGTTCCCGAACTAAAGACTGAGGGAATTACATTAGACTTCATTAGAGACCGATTTAACACCTTATTTGAGGAAGACAAGGATAATCGTCTTGTTACTAATCTCCTAACGGGAGTGACCAAACATGGGGTGTTGGGAGAGGAATTTTTTGATGTCAATAGTAGAATTGTGAGTCTTGATGAACCATTCCTGACGGATGAGTCGAAGGAGTCGATTATTTCCTTAATAAACGACCGATTAGACCCTGAAGGACGTTCATATAAGAATATGATGAAAATGTTGACAGAAGACGGAATATTTCTTCTCCTTCCCAAATCAGATGACGCATGGATAAACTTCTTAAACCCCTTTTTAAGATTAACAAGAAAAGAAAAAAATAAAAAAATAATTAAAATAAAAACCAATGACTAATCAAGATGTAACTAAATTCGAATTCCTTTTAACCCTTGAAGGAAACATTATTTGCCAACGTTATTTTAATGTCAAGGGTCATAATCCAAAATCTCGTCGTTCACTTAATATGCACTATTATGTGAAAAATATTTGTGACGAAATTTTTGAAGATTTAAAAATAAAAACTTCGGACTATCTCTACGAAAATCGTGAATATTTTTATGGTTTGGGAGCTGCAGAAGCTACGGAAGATACCGCTAAAGAAACTTTTTTGTTGGAAATTAAGATAGGAGACGATGTATTTATTCAAAGAGTGTTTCCCGCGTATCTGTTTCATCCAAAAACAAGATATACGGTGGACATTCGTCCCCATCTGAAGAGATATTTGGCGGAGTTAAATGCTATTTTATCATCCGAAGAATTGGAAACAACATACTTAAACTATCAATTATAAAAAAATAATATATATACAATGAGTGAAAAGAATTTTGGTACGTTAGGAACGTCATTTCAACAAGCATTATTAAGGTCAATTATAGAGGATAAAAAATATGGAGAACAAATTATCGATGTAATCGAAAGCAAATATTTCGACAACGTATCGTTCAAATTCATTTCAGAACACATTAAAGAATATTATAAGAAGTACAGCAAATTGCCAAACTATGAGAGTTTGGCTCTGAAAATTATTTCAGAGATGGGGTCTAAAGAGAACGCTAGAATTCACTTAGATACACTTGAGGCCATCAAAACAAATATACAAGATGGTTCTCTTGTTAAGGATGAAGCATTGAATTTCTGTAAACAACAGAACCTAAAGAAGGAATTAAAGAAAATCAATTCCATCATCGAAAACGGGGCATTCCAAGACTATCCAAAGATTGAAACTATTATTCAGAAGGCAATGCAAGTAGGACTTCCTCCTGAAGAATCAATGGACGTATTTCATGATATTGATGCCACTTTAGAAAAGGATAACAGACAAGCAATTCCAACAGGAATTACGGGTGTTGATAATGTTCTTAAAGGTGGTTTAGGTAGGGGTGAACTTGGGGTTGTACTTGCACCTACCGGAACAGGTAAAACAACATTATTAACACTTTTCTCAAATACGGCATACAACCATAATTTTAACGTACTTCAAATATTCTTCGAGGACAATCCCTCAAATATCAAAAGAAAACACTTTACCCTTTGGACAGGAATTGAGCCAGATGCTCAACCTGAAAGAAAAGAAGAGGTTAAGAAAATTATTGAGGAAATTAAAGAAGTAAAAACAGGTTCACTTAGTACAATGAAGTTACCAAGCGACTCTGTCACTATTTCTGAAATTAAATCAAGAATAAGAAAACACTTGTCTGATGGTAAAAAGTTAGACCTTTTGGTAATTGATTACGTGGATTGTATATCACCAGAAAGAAGTACTTTCGGTGAAGAATGGAAAGGTGAGGGTTCTGTTATGAGAAGTCTTGAGGCTATGACCGGTGAATTTGATATTGCGATATGGACAGCAACTCAAGGAAATAGAGAATCAATCTCATCTGAAGTAGTTACCACCGACCAAATGGGTGGGTCAATCAAAAAAGCTCAGATTGGTCACGTTGTATTATCCATTGGTAAAACACTTGAACAAAAAGAACACAACTTGGCCACAATGACACTTCTTAAATCGCGTATTGGTCAGGATGGTATTATTTGGAATAACTGCAAGTTTGATAACAGATATCTACAAATCGATACTGAAACTCAAACAACACTTCTTGGTCATCAGGAAGAAAAAGTGAAAACAAATACCAATAGGGCGGCTGAAGCATTTAAGAGACGACAAGAGTTACTTAATCGTTAATCCTAAAAATTTAATAAATGAAAGAGAAGATTTTACAAGAAAATCCGGGTCGTTTTGTCCTCTTCCCAATCAAACACAACGACATTTGGAAGTTATATAAGCAACAAGAAGCATGTTTTTGGACGGCTGAGGAAATTGATTTAGCACAAGACATAAATGACTGGGAAAACAAATTAAATGACGATGAACAACATTTTGTTAAACACGTTTTGGCGTTCTTTGCGGCATCAGATGGAATCGTAAATGAAAACTTAGCAATGAACTTTGTTAACGAAGTTCAATTCACAGAGGCTAAGATGTTTTATGGATTTCAAATCATGATGGAAAACATTCATAGTGAAACCTATTCACTTTTGATTGACACATATATCAAAAATAAAGAAGAACAGAATCGTTTATTTAATGCGATTGAAACTGTACCTGCTATCAAGAAAAAAGCTGAATGGGCAATTAAGTGGATTGGCTCTGAATCATTTGTTGAACGTCTCATTGCTTTTGCCGCGGTTGAAGGTATTTTCTTTTCAGGTTCATTCTGTTCTATCTTCTGGCTTAAAAAACGTGGACTAATGCCAGGTTTAACGTTCTCAAACGAGTTAATTTCTCGTGATGAGGGAATGCATTGTGACTTTGCCTGTCATTTGTATAATAATCATATACAAAAGAAACTTACACAGACTAAAATAAAAGAAATCATCTGTGGTGCATTGGAGATTGAAAAAGAGTTTATTCTTGAGGCACTACCAGTTCGTTTAATTGGTATGAATTCAGATTTGATGTCTCAGTACTTGGAGTTTGTTACCGACAGATTATTAATGTCTTTGGGCGTACCTAAAGTATACAACTCAAACAACCCATTTGATTTCATGGAAAACATCGCAATTCAAGGTAAAACAAATTTCTTTGAAAAAAGAGTTGCTGAATATCAAAAAGCGGGTGTTGCAACGACATCGTCTATTGAAGACATAACAAACATTGATGACATTGATTTTTAATTGTTTAGAAAATGAAAGTTAAAAAAAGAGACGGCTCCTTTGAGGAGATGCGATATGATAAAATCACAAGAAGAATGCAATATTTCTGTGATAATTTGAATATAGAATATATTGACCCAACACTTGTTACCTTAAAAGTAACTCAAGGAATTTACGATGGTATATCGACAGTAGAATTAGATATTCTTGCTGCCGAGACTGCTGCATCTCTTGTTACCACACATCCCGATTATGCTAAATTAGCCGGTAGACTCGCGGTATCAAATCTCCATAAAACAACCCCAAAGAAATTTTCTCAATGTATTAAAGAATTACATTCTTTTAATGAACCAAAAACAGGTAAAGAATCATCTTTGATTGATGATGATGTGGCAAAATTTGTCCATCAAAATAGAGAAGCATTAGATGGTGCAATTAGACAAGAAAGAGATTTAGATTTTGATTATTTCGGATTTAAAACTTTGGAGCGTTCATATCTTTTAAAAATTGGTAAACGTATTGTTGAAAGACCACAATACATGTACATGAGAGTTGCTGTTGGTATTTGTAATGGTGATTTAGAAATGGCATTAAGAATTTATGACGACCTTTCTCAACACTTCTATACACACGCAACCCCAACGTTATTCAATGCCGGTACTCGTAGACCACAAATGTCTTCTTGTTTCCTAATTGGTAATAAAGGTGACGATATCGATGGTTTGTTCGACACAATTAAAGACGTTGCTAAAATTTCCAAATGGGCTGGTGGAATTGGTTTACACGTTCACGATGTTAGAGCTAAAGGTTCATACATTAAAGGAACAGGTGGTGAATCCGATGGATTACTTCCGATGATGAAAACTTATAATGAGGTTGCTCGTTGGATTAATCAGGGAGGAAAAAGAAAAGGTTCATTCGCCATTTATCTTGAACCATGGCACTCAGATGTTTTTGAATTTATCGATTTAAGAAAAAATCATGGTAAAGAAGAACTACGAGCGAGAGATTTATTCTTGGCGATGTGGACCCCAAGTTTATTCATGAAAAGAGTTGAAGAAGATGGTGATTGGTCATTATTCTCACCTGATGAGGCACCTGGTTTATCTGACGCATATGATGACCCATTTGCATTTACTCAAGAATTTACCGAATTGTATGAAAGATATGAGAAAGAAGGAAGGGCGAGAAAAGTTGTAAAGGCGAGAAAACTAATGGACGCAATCTTGACTGCACAAATTGAAACGGGTACGCCATATATGTTATATAAGGACCCCGCAAATTACAAATCAAATCAAAAGAATTTAGGCACAATAAAATCTTCAAATTTATGTACTGAGATTATTGAATACTCAAGTCCAACAGAACAAGCGGTCTGTAATTTATCGTCCATTGCATTACCAAAATATATTATTGATGGTGAATTTAGTCACCAACTCCTATATGAGTACACATATCAAGTGGTAAAGAATTTAAACAATGTGATTGATTTAAACTTCTACCCAACTGAAGAAACAAAACTTTCAAACATGAGACACCGACCTGTTGGTTTAGGTGTACAGGGATTGGCGGATGTATTCTGTATGTTATCAATTCCATTTGAAAGTGACGAAGCTGATAAACTACAAACTGATATTTTTGAAACCATTTACTACGCTGCACTTGTTTCGTCAAAAGACATTGCAAAAGAAAATGGGTCGTATGAAAGCTTTCAAGGTTCACCATTATCTGAAGGTATTTTTCAATATCAATTGTGGGGTAAAACCGATAAAGACACAAGTGGTCGTTGGGATTGGAAATCTCTGAGAAAAGAGGTTGTTAAATTTGGTGTTAGAAACTCATTATTAGTTGCCCCAATGCCAACCGCATCTACCGCACAAATCTTGGGTAACAACGAAGCGTTTGAACCATTTACTTCAAACCTATTCTCAAGAAGAACACTTGGTGGTGAATTTATTGTGGTCAACAAGCACTTGGTTAAAGTACTACTTGAAAGAAAGATATGGTCAGACGATATTAAGAAGAAACTAATCATGGAAAATGGTTCAGTTCAAAATATTCCTGAAATCCCAACTGATATAAAAGAAGTGTTCAAGACTGTTTGGGAAATGTCTCAGAAGAGGATTTTAACTATGGCTGCCAATCGTTCAATCTATATTGACCAATCACAATCATTAAATTTATTTATCGATAATGCTAGTAAACAAAAAGTATTAGCGGCACACCTTTATGGTTGGAAACTTGGTTTAAAAACTGGTATGTATTACCTAAGAACAAGAGCGGCTGTTGACCCTCTAAAAGGACTTGGCATCGATACTTCGACAGTGAAACCTGTGGTTGAGTCTATCGAAGTATCAACCACTAATAATTTTATTCAGGACACATCCGAAGAAATTAAAATGACTGAAATGGTAACCATTTCCAAACCAACAGACTCACCATTTGAATGTGAGGGTTGTGGTTCCTAAAATATTTCACCGAAATATAGTGTTAATCCCGACTTCGGTCGGGATTCTCATTTATTAGTATTTCTTGTTTGTTTATATTTATTTGTATGGCAGCAACGTATGGTATAGATTTTCCATTTAGAGAGAGTAGGAAGGGATTGTTTCTTAATATGACAGAAGCTCCTGATAGAGAAATCAGAGCTAATTTGTTACATCTTATTTTAACAAGAAGAGGTACTCGATATTATTTACCTGACTTTGGAACAAGACTATACGAGTTCATATTTGAACCAAATGACGCTGTTACATTCCAAATGATTGAGGACGAAATAAGAACAACAGTTAAAAAGTTTATTCCAAATCTCGATATAAATTCAATAAGAATAACTCCAGCAGACCAAGATACTGAAGAACCATCAAGTGTAAGTGAGGATTCAGATTCAAGATTGTTCAGGGTATCAAATAATGCCGCAAAACCATACACTGCGAAAGTTAGAATTGATTACGAGATTAATAATGAACCATTTAGTTCTTCTGACTTTATAATTATTAACATATAACATGGGAAAAAAGATTTCATACGCAACAAGAGACTTTGCAGGTTTGAGACAAGAATTAGTAAACCTAACAAAGGAATACTATCCTGACTTAGTTAAGAATACGAATGACGCATCAATTTATTCTGTACTATTAGATTTAAATGCTGCGGTTACTGATAACCTACATTACCATATCGATAGAGTGTGGCAAGAGACTATGTTGGACTTTGCACAACAAAGACAATCTCTCTTCCATATTGCAAAAACATATGGTATTAGACTCCCAGGTACAAGACCATCAGTTGCGTTATGTGATTTTAGTGTAAACGTACCTGTCAGAGGTGATAAAGAAGATGAACGTTATTTGGGTACGATTAAAGCGGGTGCTCAAATTAGTGGTGGAGGACAAGTATTTGAAGCTATCGAGGATATTGATTTCTCAAATCCTTTTAATAGTAAAGGAGAACCAAATAGATTGAAGATTCCTAATTTTGATGGTAACAATCGTTTAATATCGTATACTATTGTAAAAAGAGAAGCGGTCGTTAATGGTGTATCAAGAATTTACAGAAAAGTAATTACTGAATTAGACCAAAAACCATTCTTAAAACTTTACCTACCCGAACAAAATGTTTTGGGTGTAACATCAATTATACACAAAGATGGTACCTCTTTTGCCGGTAATCCATCAAACTCAGAATTTTTAGACCCAACAAATAAGTGGTATGAAGTTAAATCTTTAATGCAAGATAAAGTATTCGTACCCGATTCGACAAATGCATCCGACAGAGATAATTTTACCGCGGGAAAATACGTTAGTGTTGCTAATAAATTTATTACAGAATACACACCCGAGGGTTATTTTTCCGTAACATTTGGAAGTGGTAATGTTGACCCAATGGACAACTTAGATGACTACATGAACGGGTCATTGAAAGTTAATCTTGGAACATATCTAAATAACATGTCTTTAGGTGCGTTACCAAAAGTCGGTACAACATTATTCATAAAATATAGAATAGGTGGTGGTAAAGACACAAACATTGGTGTAGATGTTATTACAAGTGTTGATGATGTTGATTTTGTAATTAATGGACCAAATTCGTCTATTAATACTCAGGTTACCCAATCACTAATTGTAACAAACGTTACGCCAGCAATTGGAGGTGCGGACCAACCAACAATTGAAGAAATCAGAAACATGATTGCTTACAATTTTGCGGCACAAAACAGAGCGGTTACCTTAAACGATTATAAATCATTGATTGAGACAATGCCATCTACATATGGTGCGCCAGCAAAAGTAAATGTGATGGAAGAAGATAACAAAGTGAAAATCAAGTTGTTATCTTATGATGAGAATGGTAATCTTTCAGATACAGTATCTACTACACTAAAGAGTAACATTTTAAATTATTTGTCTGAATACAGAATGATTAATGACTACGTTGACATTGAGAGCGGTCAGGTAATTGATTTAGGATTAGAGATAGATTTGGTTATTGATAAAAACGGAAATCAAACTGAGATTATAAGAAATAGTATTGAAGATATTATTGACTATTTCGCCATTGAAAAAAGAAAAATGGGAGACCCCTTACTTGTGGGTGATTTAAATAGATTAATCGGTCAAGTTACGGGTGTGGTAAATGTTGTTGACGTTAGAGTATTTAACCTAACAGGGGGTGAATATTCAAGTGCAGAAGTGGCACAAGATTATTCAGACCCAACTACTAAACAAATCTTACAATCTGATATGACAATTTATATGAAATCCAATCAGATATTTCAGATTAGATTCCCAAATAAAGATGTCAAAATTAGAGTAAGAACTCTCGGTTCGACTACATTCTAATTTTTATTTTCCGTATTTTTTTGGAAAACCTATAAATTTCTATTTATAGTAGAAATGATTCAGAAGCATAGAATTTCCACAAATATTGGTAGAGACCAAAGAGTCACTGTCGAGTTAAAACAAGACTATGACCTCTTGGAGATTTTGTCTCTAAAATTCACCCAAAGTGATGTCTATGCTTCGATGTGCTCAGATTATGGGGTTGTTGTTGGTAGGATATCAGTTAATAACGGATTTGGAGTTCCTAATGCTAGAGTTTCTATCTTTATTCCCATAACGGATGAGGATAGTGAAGACCCCGTAATATCCGCATTATACCCATTTACTTCAGTAAACGATAAAGATGAAAAGGGTTATAGATATAACCTATTACCATCAAGGAAACAACACGGAGGACACGAACCAACAGGAACATTCCCCGACCAAAAAGATATTTTAACAAGAGAAGAGGTTCTTGAAGTTTACGAGAAATATTACAAATACACCGCAAAGACCAACGATGCGGGTGATTTCATGATATGGGGAATACCCACAGGTAATCAAACCATTCACGTTGATGTTGATTTATCTGACATAGGTTGTTTCTCACTTAGACCCGATGATTTTATTCGTCAAGGTATGGGTGTTGACCAATTTAAAAATGAATACACATTTAAAGCTTCAGAAGATATTGATTCATTGCCTCACATTGTTTCTTTTAATCAAACGATAGACGTTTTCCCGTTTTGGGGAAATGAAGATATATGTGAAATTGGAATAACAAGAACCGATTTTGATTTATCGAACAAGGGTGTAAAGATTGAACCTAAAGCGTATCTAATCGGAGGTACATATACCGATACAGGAAAATCTGCATTAAATAAAAATTGTGCTCCAAGAAGAAAAATGGGGCGTAAATGTGACCTAACAACAAAGACAGGTAAGATAGAGGCGATAAGATTTACAAGTCAAAAGGATGTTAAGTTAAGACCAATATTAGAGGAATTACCAATTAATGAGGACATAGACGAAGATGGTTCATTCATTGTTGCACTCCCAATGAACATGGATTATTTGTACACAAATGAATTCGGTGAAAATGAATATACAAATGACCCAAATAAAGGAATTCCAACATCATCATGTTATAGATTTAGAATAAGTTTATCGGATGAGGGAATGGAAAAAATTAGAGTTAACGCAGACTACTTGGCACCAAACATTAGAGAATATGAAAATACAATCGGAAACCCATACGAAAAAGAAAAATCGTACGCCTTTTCTATTAATTTTGATGACTACCCACAACACGCGGTAGAAAATTTTATACTTAATTCTACTGATGGTTTTTATTATCCGAGAGATTATTTTTATCGAGTAACATATAACAAGGTTTATACTGTATCATCATTTCAAGGTTCATACTTTAAAGGCAATACATTTACAAAAGATAGATATCTTGGTTTAAAAGAGTTGGTACCTTCAGAAGAGGAAGATTGTGCTTCAAGTGCAGTAACCCCACCGGTAAATTTTGGATTTAAAAATTATACATTTCAATTACTAATTGCGGATGTTTTACTTTTATTTGAACACTTAATAAATTTATTCACATTTCTTTTAACAAATGCACTTGTAAACTTTTTACATGGTTTTGCGGAAGCCGTTGATTTCTTTCCAATAAAAAAATTATCGAAAACAATCCGTAAGGGGGCATATACAATACAGGATGCCACACAAAGAAAATTATATTTAATAAATTATCCTGAATGTGAAGAATGTAATGGTGAAAACGAATTTGGTACATCTCAAGGAGGTGTATCTGAAATTGAATATTGCGAAGTTGGCACAATAAGAATACATGGTTCGAGTGAGGAAACACCTAGAACGGGATTTACAGTATCAAATGATGTTTTTTTCCAAACGAACCCATATACAGGGTCACCCCAACCATGTACAGGGGCAACGTTAATAGTGAACACCACCCAATGTGCAAGAGCACAGGATTTTGTTAATAATCAATCAAACTATGTTTTAACATATACCTCTAATGGTATAACAAATATTATCCCATTAGGAAGTGGAGGTGTACAATTTAATATTGATATTATTTATGACCCAAATCCACCATATGATTGTGCAAGTTATGATTTAACATTTGATGACCCCGGTGGATTCTTTAACGAATCAATTGACTATGATTGTGAAATTAGAGATAAAAATTCACCTGTAAATCCAGCATCAGCAATAACGGCACAACTTGAATCTGAGTGTGATTTATATGATGTTCCATATAATGAAAGCATAGTTTCTAAATATTTTGTTGGTACGGGTAGAACACAATACAATCCGGGTTCTTTACCGGCAGGCGCAGACATCTCCGCAACTAGAATATCAGATAGAGATTATTTTGGATTACCAACTTCATATGAAGGTTTATCGTTCTCACCAAATACACCGGCAGACGGTCCTAACTCTGGTGGGTCCTACGCGTTTTCGGAATTTAGTAACGGAGTGTTTTATTTTATACCCGGAACACAAAGCGCCACTAGAATATTTTCAATTCTTAAAGAATACAGAAGAAGAAAAAGAGTTGGTACAATGTTCTGTGGAGGAATTGTTAATTATGGATTCTTAGATAACTGGTTAAGCGGTTCATTATATTTCTTTCAATTCAAAGCTAAAGTTAAATGGGATGACGAAAAGGCATTAGATTTAAATTATGGTCGTACAAATTACTGCGAAGATTTAGTTCTATATAAAGTAAAAGAAGAGACTACCGGTTTTCCTGTAAAAAGATTTTATTATCGTTCTACGTTATCAAACTCATCAGGAACATTCATTGGTGAAACATATAATAGCACATTTAAAAGACTTGGTCATCCGACCACATTAGTTGATTTAGGACCAAGAGATGAATTTATTAGAGAAATATGTACTGACCCAACACTTGACCCAAATTGCTCGGTCGTAAGGTCTATTGGACCATCGTCATTTCAAAGTTTTGGAGAACTATTAGGTTTAGTTATAAATTATAGAATGGATACCGAAGACGATGGAAATTTTAGTCTTGATGAATTTTTCGATAACGATGGATTCCAAGATTCGGGATTTGGTAAAAAAGTTTTAGATGGAGATATATTACAATTGATATCAATTAATAATGAGGTGGGTATTGAAGAATTCAATCTTCAAAGTCCAAAATACCTTGGTTATTCATATCAAATTCTTGACCCCGAAACTTATCCTGCGGTATTCCAGAACGGAAGCAACCCCGATGTTTGGGGACCAACACCGATAACATTTGATTTTGATGAGGATGGTCAAAGAGTTCGAGCTTGTCTAAATGAACCTGGTAGATTAACAGAATCATCTCAAAACGTTCCATTCTTTTTATGGAATAAAGGCGGAACAGGTTTTGGACCATATGACAACGGCACTAAAGATGACCAATCGTGGGATTATGAAATTATCCAATCACAACCATTACAGGGTATGACATATGGATATACATTGACCGGTGGAACAAATGACCCATCAGACAAATACTTGTTATTACCAATGACTTATACATATAGTGGATTATCAATAACAGGTTTGAACGTAACAAATAGTGTTGAATTTGATGTTGTTGAAGCGTCAGTAACAGATAACCACACATCATATGATACACAATACCCCGGCTTTACTTATTTATGGGTTACAGGTGGTACTATCACAACACCAACCGCGGGTATATTATATACGAGGTACGGCACAGCGGGTACTTGGCACACGTTAAGTTGGAATAGCGGTATGGATTTTATCATTAGAAAAACAGAAGATTATTATTCGGGTTTTAAACAGATTTTATCTACACCATTCCAATTTTATTTTGGATTAAGACCCGGCAATACTGGCGTTGATAAATTTATAAAAAGATTTGGTCCTTTAGGAGCATTTCCCGCATCTGAATAATGGAAAAGAAAAGAGTCATATTACCAACTAAAAAATTCTTCGGAGCAATTAATGAAGATTTGAGTCTAAAAATAAATTTAGATGAAAGTAAAAATTTGCTTAGAGAAGGTGATAGAACAATCATTCTTGACACATCAATACTTTTTGCAAAAGAGAGAAACGAAAGTCCACATTATAAAATACATGGAAAACTTAAAATGGTTTTCAGAAATTTGTATAGTGGAACTACGGGATATCAACCATTAAAGAAGAATTTATATTTAGTTTTTGATGATGGTAATCAGTTTGATGGGTTTTTACCATACAATGAATTTGCATTTTTAAGAGATGATGTTAAAAGAGAAACCAATGACCCTATTTCCACAAGTGTACTTTCAGCGTTTACTCAAAATATAGTAGTAACTGGACAAACAGACCATGTTGAGGTTACACCAATAACAGCACCATTTCACAATTGGAATATTTGTTTATCATATATCTATTCGGGTGACCCATCTCATCAAATGAAATATACATTGAGTGGTAATACTGTCTATAGTTTTACTGCTCAAGATGGAATACCATTTAGAGTTACAGAAGACAGGTCGTCATATTATCTAACAAGTCCGGTTGAGCATGGTATTAGTAAGGGAGAATATGTTGTGATATCAGGAGGTACATTAAATAACACAGTACCACAGTCGGGAAGAACATTTTCGGTTGTTTCGGTTGGTAATGAAAAGTTTAATTCTGAAAATTATGTTTTAGAAATAAGCAAATCAGAAGTTCCATCAGGTACTACGTTGTCTACGGTTGTTCTTGGTAAAAGATGTATTAACAGAAACAGATTAACTGAAACAATTTCAACATATTATGTTCATAAACATAAAGTGTTAACCATGGGAGATGCCTTTATTTTAGATAAGATTGGTTTTGAATCTTCAGTTTGGGAAAATGAAAAGAAATTAGTATTTGAAAATAGTGTTGGAGATAATGATGTATTGGTTGTAAGAAACAGAATGGAATCATTGGTTTATGATTTTAAACAACCATTTACTTTAACAGGTCTAACAAATAATCTCGGATACCTACCAACTGATGTGTATGTGTCTATTGTTTTTAAAAACAAAAACGGATATTTTGATTATCCCTATAAAGTTGGTTATAAGTTTAATTTCCATGATACATGGATTGACCAACATTTTAGTGGAACAACGTCGTTAGAAACATCGGTACCTTATGGTACGTTTACAAAATCAGGAAATACTTTTATTTCTGGTGGTACGATTACGACAGGTACAACATTAACGGGTGCATTTATAGAATATAATAGGTCAGAATTAAAAGAAAGAGTTGTTAGTGAAGCATATCATAAGATTACATCACCAACAACAATATTCGACCATAACCAAGATGACCCCACATCATATTCGGGAGCGTCGGAAAATAATAAATTTGGTATATACTATCAACCACATCATAGAGTGAAACTTAGGGAATTATCTCCTTATGTTGAGACATCTACAACAAATCAAATATATGGGTTACCACAAAATGCTAAGTATTTCTCAGAAGAGTCTTTATGGAAATGGAGAGATGTTTACGACCATGGGTTCATAGACCCAGAGGGATTTGGTACAAACTATCCTTACATTAACAATATTCATTATGTAAAAAATGATATTAATTTCTATTTACGTAATGAACAACAATATACCAATAAAAAAGATGGAAATTATAAAATAAAAAGATTTAAGTGTTAAAGTGGAATTAGTTAGAAGAAATATTGACCAAAATTTAATTGTAGACCCGACTCAAAATTTTAAAACTGATTTGGGGTGGACTGAGTCTGCTGAAATCATGGAAAAAGAAATTCTTTATCAGATTATTAACCCAATAGAGAATTATGAGACGGTAAGATACATACATAAACCATACACAAATGTTAGTGGATTTAGTCAAACGGACATTTGGTTCTACTTTTATTTTGGCGATTATCAGTATAATAATTCAAACCCCACAAATCCAATTATTACGGGTGTGACGTTTAAACAAGATTATCAGTTAATGGATATAACATTACAAGAAAATGCTTTAATGTTAAAACAATCAACTGAAAGTTTTTTTAGATTAGAATTTTATAAAACACCAAATGATGTTGCACCTAACAATACAAATAAAAGAATGGTTTTTGCTAAAAATTTAGCACTTCCATTGGGTGAAAAAATATTCTATACAGGAACAACATCGGGTTCAACAATACCGATGAATGACTATATATACTTCCCTGTCTTTATGGGTTCAAATTATAGAAACAAAGAGAATATGTATTTCTTTTGGTTTACGGACGATACGCCATTTGATGAAACAACTTTGACGGGAAATACATTTTACATGACCGCCAAATTTTATAACGCAAAGACAAGTGAAATTTTTGATTTTACAAATAAAACAAAGACACCTAACGGTACAATTGTCGAAGAAAATGACTTATACTATAAAGTTGTAATTGATAGGAGCGATTTCTCATATCAAATATTTCGATTTAATGGTTCTGTTGGTTCAAGAATAGGTGAAACAAATGACCCAATAGTTTTTTATGAAAAATTCTTATAAAATATTAAGAAAGAACATTCCAAATGTTAGACTACATTCTCTTAGTGGTCAATTTTGGTACGACTATTTTGGTAATTGGGTCCCATGGTCAGGTTCTACGACATTACCTCCTGACTCAGGAGATGTCGTCTATAATGTTACAGGTAGTCTTGCAACAGGATACTATAAGTGGACAGGTAGTGCGTGGTCTTCGATAACTGAAGCAACTGCTGTAGGTAGTCACGATGTTCCACTATTTTTAGAATCGTCAGTTGATGAAATGGGGGTAATGGTTGGGTTTGATGGATATATGGAACAAGTTGAACAAATATGTAATTTTTCATACACTCAGACAGGAAACACTGTTCAGGTTTATAATACGGTGGATTCAACCAAGGTATCTGAAATACACACAGTTAACTTTACTGTTGATTGGGGGGATACCACAACATCAACATTAACAACTCACACCGGAACCACCCTTAACTCATCAACCAAGACATATGGAACCACGGGAGTAAAAAACATATCAATTTCATTAAACACGCCTTGGTTAAATTTTAAATTACAAAAAAAGGTAACTGTACCCGCAAACGTAAGTGTTCCTGACCCATTAGGTTCATTGACTGGGTTTACCATTCCTTATACAAACATAACAGGTCAGACGTTGAATTATATTAATAATCTTGACCACACAACCACAACGGGAAATACCACTTTTACATATGCAGCAATTGGAAATAGTAGAATTGACGAAAAAAAATTATATGGTTCAAACACATATAGTGGAGTAACTACCGGAACCCTATCCGGTGTAACCTTTAGTGCATATACGATAGACAATCTATATTATATGGATTTCTCTGATGGAGTTACAACGATTACAGGCACAACAACGGGATTTACAAAGGAAGAGGTTATAAATTATGTGTTAACCAGAAATGAACACTTTTTAGGTTTTATAGACGAACCGACCATATTTTCTGATTTATTTGTTGAAAGGGGTAAACAGGGTGTAATGGAAAAAATACTTAGGTTAACTGAAATAGACAATACAGGGGAATTAGATATCTATGGAAATGGGTATTTTAACATAAGAAAACAATAAAAATTATATTTATTAATAAAAAATCATGGCAGTAGGTAGTTACGGAATAATAAGACCAGCAGATGTATCACCCGAGGATGTAGAAATATATTATCACTACGTTTCAGGTAGAACAAATAGTGCAACTGCAACCCTAAAAAGGTTAAGTTCGGCAGATGTTTTAACCCCTGTTTTTCACAATTCAAATACAACTGATGATGCTGCAGCACCAAACGTTGAGATTTTGGGTGGTATGTACAACTTAAAGTTAGCTTCTTCAGATTTCTCTGAATTGGGAATTTATACCCTACATATCAGACCTAAACAGATACGTACAACAATCACGGATTGTGGTATTTTGGCGTCATTACCTTCTGTTAGGGGTTTGGTTATTGATTTAAGTAATGTACCAGCGGCGGATAGGAATAAGTTTACTCCACAAGGTTTGGTTGGTTATAGAATAGAATACATTAACACGTCGGACAATAAGAAAATAGCCAACTTCTACAGAGTTGTGACCTCTTCATTTTATTGTACCCCAATCGTATCCAACTTAACAAGTACTTCACAAAAAGCTATTAGATATCAATATAGTGAACAAGCAACAAATTTGATGTTTTTGACTGTTACACCATCTTCAGCACCATCAAATAAACCAAATACAGTTCCGTTTATTGGTACACCATCACAAAAAATTATTTTAACAAATACATTTTTTAACCCAACAACAATTGAGGTTGAAATGGTTGAACACGATGCGAGTACATTGGCTCACGCATTGTATGGTAATCAAACTAAAGCTGTTTCACAAGGTATCTACACCATTTATGACAATAATAATAACATATACAAACAGTACAATCTTTACGAAGTCAAAGACGAATTTAATGAGACATTATATGAAGTTCGTGAAGAAAGGACTGATATAGATGAGACACTAAACTTTGATACGATTACCGAATAATGGCGAAAAGAAAGGTACCAAGTCAAGCGCCAAGTGGAGCGGCAACATTTAATGATAATCTTGTTGGTAGACAAATTACCAACGGAAGTTCAGCGCTTGTCAACACCTCATTTGACATTGATAAAACTATACCTGATAAAGATTCTAAAAGTTTTAGAAAAAATCCATTTTCTGAGTTTCTTACTTTAGATAATATCAAAAAAGAAGACACTCAAACTGACGTAACAACTCAACAACCTACAAGTTCTGCAGCTAAAAGAAGTAAATCGATAAGATTTCGTAACGATAAACGAAATGCGGATAAGTCTTTATATGGTTCTTTAAGAGAAAGAATCTTGGTGTCAATTACCAAGATTATAAAAAAATTCCCCGCGGCTTTACAAGTAATTGCAGATAGTCCTATCGGTGTGAATTTATTCTCCGCGTTTAATATTTCATATAGTAATAGTTTAAACAGAACAACATTCACAATTCAGTTAAGTAAAGTTTCAAATCCATTTGGAATTATTTTATCTGAACCAAATAGTGCGATTAAACCGACAAGTGAAAATGAATTAAGAAATCTATATTCATCATACAACAAGTATGTTTTGTATGTAAATGGTGAGTCATACCCTATATTTCAATATACTGAACCAAATTCTTCAAATGAAATAGTTTTTGTTGTAATTGGTCAGCCATTCACAGGTTCTACAAGTACAACAAACTTTATTATCAAACCTAATGATGGTATTGTTGAAGAATTTTACAATGGATTGGATGATGTTGAATCTTCATTACTCAATAGAGACACAAGTCCAATATATACATCAAATTTTAGAATTCCGAGAGATAGTCCTGATGGTTCAAAGGTTACAATGCAAAACGTTGAGTTTAGCTGGCCAACATTAGGAGATGGTTGGAACATACAAATTTATGGTCTTGACTATGAATTATATGTACAAAGTTTAAAAGATGTTTGTGATGAGATTGATACATTTAAATCAAACACAATTGTTAGATTTTTAACATCACCACAATTATTAGAATTTGATACCGCAGACCAAAGAGCTCAAAGTGTATTCCAACTTTACGGACAAAGTTTTGACCAAGTAAAAAAATATATAGACAACATTGCTTACATGAGAAATGTAAGTTATGATGGTATTAATAACTTACCTGATATTTTATTAAAGAATTTATCTGAGAATCTTGGTTTATCAACTACAAATCTATTTGATGAAAAATCATTGGACGATGTATTATATAGTCGTTTAGATTCGTCTTATGGTGGAGTATCTACCGGTTTTAATTTAGTTGATGCTGAACATGAATTTTACAGAAGATTATTAGTTAATCTTGCATATATCTTTAAATCAAAAGGAACAAGAGCATCTATTGAGTTCTTCTTAAAATTCTTAGGAGCTCCCGAACCATTAATAAAAATTAATGAGTATGTCTATCAAGTAACATCAATTCCTGCAAGTTTTGATTTAGAACAAGACATATATGATGTTATTGCCGGAGAAAAAACTTTTATAACGGGTCAATTTAATACAACAGGGTACACATATACTAAGATTACCACTACTGGTTCAACAGGATTTGATAGAGAAGGTTATCCTGTTGACCCTGATACAGAATTACCAAGAAAAGCTTTTAGTCTTACTGAAGATATTTTCTTCCAAAAGGGTGCGGGATGGTATGATATTACATTAGACCACCGCTCACCAACGATTATAGATACCGAAAACTCAATTCTCACTGGTAGAACAAAAACAATTAAAACAAAAAATAAACCTTTTACTTATGGTGAGGATTATTTTAACGTGTTTAGAAAACTACCCGGATTAGATACGGGTTATGGTTTACAAACAGATATTGACAATACAAAGGCTCACGATGTATTGGATGGTTCGTCTTTAATTTTGAATAGAAAGAATATTAATATTCATATCTCAGCATCAAACGCGATTAATTTTGATTTATTTAGAAAAAGTAGAGATTTAGAAATTTCATTCGGTTCAACAAATTTATTAGCGCCACAAACAGGAGTAACGTTTGCACAATTCACAAACAATTTTATTCACAAAGTAATAAAGAACTCTCATACAATTAGATATAAAAAGAATTATATTGTTCTTGAAGATATCTATAGAGATTATTTTTCTCAAACCTCATTCAAACCATATACGTTTATTGATGCCGCTGAATTTGTAAATAAAATCAGTCCTTATTGGGTTCAATTAGTAGAACAATTGGTTCCTGCAACCACATTATGGACAGGAGGTAATCTTATAGAAAATAATTTATTTGGTAGACCGAAATATCCATACATATTTGATTGCCAACCAATGGAATTTATCGAGGATTTATATCCCGATTTTGAAACCGCAATTGAAGAGGACCTTGAAACCTTACTTGGTGAAGAAAATAATTTTAGAGGATTAATCAATTTGACCGGTGTAACATACTATCCAATAATCGAAATTGATGGAATCATTTATGGTGGACCATCTTATACAGGTTTAACAACAGGAATGACTGTTGTGGTTAGCGGTACATCAAATACAACAAATAGTGCCAAGTTATATGACCCATTCCCAATGACGGGATGTACAGACTTAGTGAGTAACGACCCTGTAAATCTTGCACTTATTTGTGATTACAAAGATTATTTGGAACCTGATATTGTTAAAATTAAACAACTATGGGTTGCAGCATTGAGCAATCTCATTGGTTCAATAACAATATCAAGATATAGTTCAGGTTACTATGCGTATGCACCATTCACAGGAACAACCGGACAAACATATGTAACCGAAACTTTACCAATGGTGAGTTATGAAATCTTCACAGATGAAAATGGTGAAGAAATGATTAAGTTTTCATCCATAAAATATGGTATTGGGGATTGTTCAGTAAAAGATTATTTTGATTATAGATTTGAGGCGGATTATCAAACAATAAAATCAAACGATAGATTAAGTGTACAAGTTAGTGGTAATGGTGAATTTTATTGTGAAGAGCCAGCATCGTGTATTATGATTAGTGACATCTATATTGATGTTATTGGTGCTCAATTCGGGGTTCAAAAAAATCACACATGGCCGTTTTACATTTATGCAAATTGTACAAGTGGTCATAGTCAAAACGCTGACGTTTATATTGAAAAAGTTGCAGGGTACGATTGTAAATTTAAATTAACCGGAGTTACTGAATTTGATATAATAGACTTTAATATTATTGATGCCGCAAACAACGAAGTCAAATTCAAGATAGAAGGATTACAAGCTAAAATAGAACACGACCCATGTCCAATACCAAGTGGAAAGAGTCACACAGAACTATTTGTACTTCAAGGATATCAAGGTTCAAATACTATATCTGAAATATCGGGAGCAACGTTTTGTGACAATTATACCGGGTACACCATTCAACCAAAAGTTGAATATAAATCAAACTTTAATTATGGTTTAAAAGATAGTTCAATAGTTTTAGTTGTTCCTTCAGGTTTAACAATTAATAGTTCAACAACAAGTTCACAAATTAATTCATATATAACAGGTAGTACGATTGTAGAAAAATCCGTATATGATTTACAAGTAGGTGAATATATTTTAAGTGCAAATTATCTTCCTTGTTCAGGATTCACAAATCAACAATTCCAAAATGCACCTCAAAGTGGATATTCATTTACGTATTCGTATGAAAAACTTTTAGTTACTGATAAAGAATGTCTCGGTTCGGTTAAGAAAAACAGAATTACAGGTGAAACATCAACAAGTAGTATTGAAATATTTGAAGTTTTACCAACAACTCAATTAAGAGTTTATACAAATAAATTTATTGAGAATTTTGGTTCTGTAACTAATGGAACATATCACTTTGATGATAGATTCCCCGAAGAATTACAAATAAGACCGGTTGATTTCATTGAACCTTGCTGTGACCATTCTGAAGAATTATATGACAAGGGAGATTTTCTAATTAACCAATATGGTTATCCAATTGAAGTGTTGGCGGTTGACCTCAACTATTGTGATACTGGTTTATATTTTAACTTAAATGTTCAAAAAAATGGTTCACCATTGACTGATACATTTATTGTTGTATTTGATGGTAATTCAAATGAACAGATTTTGATGAAACATCAATACAATAAACATCCAAATATTGATTTTGATTTAGGTCAATATTATAGTGACCCTGTACATTGTGCAACATCACCAAATAATAATGATTTATCTGAATCACCATTTGATTGCGTTCCATTTGCCACAAACACACCAACACCAACCAGCACACAAACACTAACACCAACACCTACTGTTACTTCAACAAGTACTCCAACATTAACAAACACGAATACGTCCACACCCACTAGTACCCCAACGGTAACTCTTACATCCACACCAACTGTTACTTCAACAAGTACTGAGACGCCAACTAATACGCCAACACTAACATCCACAAATACACCAACATTAACAAGTACGAGTACATTAACAGACACCCCGACCCCAATTCCCACAACTACAAGTACATCAACACCTACATTAACTGAAACGCCAACATTGACGGCAACAAATACACCAACGTTAACCGAAACACCAACATTAACTGCGACTAATACCCCAACTCTTACAGAGACCCCAACATTAACCGCAACCAATACCCCAACATTAACAGAAACTCCTACATTAACGGCAACAGAAACCCCAACGTTAACAGCTACAAATACACCAACGTTAAGTGCAACCAACACACCCACATTAACAGAGACACCCACACTTACCCCAACAAATACACCAACTCTTACCGATGTATTAGATGGGGCAATCTATTGTATTGATGTTACAATGAGTAGTGCGTGTTCTTGTCAAAATTCTATAACAATTTATGCACAAGACGATTTATCTGTTGGTGAAATATTATATGAAGATAACACAGCAACAAACCCATACACGATTGCAGATTTACAACTTATCACAAATTCGACATCAACTACCTTCTATGTAAACCCACCAAGCACTTCAATATTATTTGTTGTTGAAGATAATGGAAGTGGTTTAGCAATTGCAAATAGTTCAACAGATTGTCCAACACCTACACCAACAGCAACTGTTACCTCAACAAGTACTCAAACACCAACTCTTACATCAACAAATACCCCTACATTAACGGAAACGCCAACATTAACAGCTACAAATACACCAACATTAACGGAGACCAATACACCTACGTTAACCGAAACTAGTACTCCAACATTAACAGCAACAAGTACCCCAACATTAACATCAACTAATACACCTACGGTAACTGAAACCAGTACACCTACATTGACAAGTACGAGTACTCCGACATTAACTGCAACTGCGGGTGAAACATCAACCCCAACCCCGACACAAACTTTAACGGAAACCCCAACGTTAACCGCAACTAATACACCAACGTTAACGAGTACAAGTACCGCCACAAATACGCCGACGTTAACTAGTACGAGTACTGCAACGGAAACGCCGACGTTGACGGCGACTAATACCCCTACGTTAACTGAAACGCCAACATTAACCTCTACTGAGACACCAACATTAACAAGTACGAGTACATCAACGGAGACCCCTACACTTACCGCAACTCAAACACCGACATTAACTGCGACTAACACACCTACATTGACGGAGACTCCAACCTTAACTACAACAAATACACCGACATTAACGAGTACAAGTGCGGCAACCAACACACCTACGTTAACATCAACCTCTACTCCAACTTTAACTTCAACAGAGACACCCACACTCACACCAACTAATACACCAACGTTAACCGAAACACCAACATTAAGCTCCACAAGTACTCCAACGTTAACAGAGACACCAACATTAACCTCAACTGAAACTCCAACCCTTACAGCAACTAATACGCCCACATTAACGCCGACCAATACTCAAACACTAACTGAAACCCCAACATTAACACCAACCAACACTCCCACATTAACATCTACAAATACACCAACAGAGACACCTACACTTACTGCCACAAACACACCAACTTTAACAGAAACGCCAACATTGACGGCAACAAATACACCAACGTTAACCGAAACACCAACATTAACTGCGACTAATACTCCAACATTAACTGAAACACCTACACTCACACCAACTAACACACCAACCCTTACCGATGTATTAGATGGTGCAATTTATTGTATTGACACAACAATGGTGGATGCTTGTTCTTGTCAAAATTCTATAACAATTTATGCACAGGATAACCTATCAGTTGGTGAAATTTTATACGAAAATAATAGTGCCACAAATCCTTATACAATAAGTGAATTACAAACAATAACAAACTCGGCGGCAACTACATTTTATGTAAATCCTGCTGGTAGTTCTGTTGTTTATATTGTTGAAGACAACGGTAGCGGACTATCTATTGCAAATAGTTCAACAGATTGCCCAACACCAACCCCGACACCTACTTTAACTTCAACAAATACACCCACATTAACTGCAACAAATACACCAACACTAACTAGTACGAGTACTGCAACAAATACTCCTACTCTTACCGCAACAAATACCCCAACCTTAACTGAAACTCCAACACTTACAGCCACAAATACACCAACGTTAACAAGTACAAGCACTGCAACAGAGACTCCAACGTTAACGGCTACAAATACACCTACGTTAACTGAGACTCCGACACTTACAGCAACTCAAACACCAACACTAACAAGTACAAGTACCGCAACCAATACACCAACTTTAACATCAACTAATACTCCAACATTAACTGAAACCCCAACACTTACGGCCACAAATACACCTACTTTAACATCAACTAGTACCTCAACAGAAACTCCAACGTTAACGGCCACAAATACACCAACATTAACTCAAACACCTACGTTAACAGCAACAAATACCCCAACATTAACATCAACTAGTACCGCTACTGAGACCCCTACATTAACCGCGACCAACACTCCTACTCTAACATCAACAAATACACCAACACTTACAGCAACAAATACACCTACTTTAACTAGTACACCAACACTTACAGCTACAAATACTCCAACACTAACTAGCACAAGCACTGCAACAAATACACCAACACTTACTGCTACAAGTACTCCAACACTAACTAGTACACCAACACTAACACCAACGACTTTTGCATCTTGTTATAAAGATGTAGTTATAAATTTCATACAAGATGGACTTATAGGTTATACACCTTGTTGTGGTGGAGACGCGAGCAAAAGTATTCAACCTGGACTACAAACAATAACTGAATGTGTTGTATATGGTTCAATTTATGAGATTAGTGCGATAATAGAACAACCTATTGATTATTTAACAGGTTCACCTTGTGACTGCCCAACTCAGACACCAACTCCAACTCAGACACAAACACCAACATTAACTAGTACAAGCACCGCAACCAACACCCCTACATTAACCGCAACAAATACACCAACACTTACAGCCACAAATACACCAACACTAACATTAACATCAACTGATGAATCATATTGTCCATTTGCACTTGCTGAGGTAACTACACAAAATAGTGATGATGTCAACATAAGCGAAGTTAAATTCAATTCTGCGAATATAACTCACTCAAGTGGTGCTAATTTCCCGATTGGGCAAAGTGATGGGGTTGGGTTCTTCACATCCAATATTAATGGTTCAACTGTAGAGGTTGAAATTGTCTATGGTCCGTGTTTACCTGGACAAAATATTACCATTAATTATGTCGGTGGTACACAATGTTTTTATCCGTTGAATGAGTACGGAGGTACAATTGTTTTTTATGATGTGAATATACCTTGCGATTCAACTGTGTACATAACCGCCGCTATTGGACCGTGTTAATAAAATGAATAAAAGTATTTATGATATAATATGGGATTAAATGTTCGATTATATAATATAGTTTCAGATGGACCTTATACCATAAGGTATAAAAGTGGTGCAAATCCTTGGCCTGAATATGATAATACAACATTCACATTACATGCAAGTGGTTTAACCTCATCTACTGTTGAAATTTCGGGATTAACATTTGATACCCAATATTGGATAAAAATGATTGACCAAACAACAGGTCGTTACATTATAAAAAACATTTATACAAATGATAGTAAAGCATTTTCGTGTTATGACACAATATGCTTTAGTGTTGATGTTACATGTTTATTAAGCGGTACACCAACCCCAACACCAACCACAACAACCACAAGTACCCCAACCACAACAACCACGAATACACCAACTGTTACATTAACAAATACTGCAACATCGGGTACAACGCAAACCCCAACTCCGACTATAACCCTAACTAATACACCTACTTTAACTAATACACCTACGATAACTTTAACCAGTACACCAACACCTACTACCACAAATACCCCTACTTGTTTTTACAAAACTTGGATAATTCAAGATTGTCCGGGAGGAACTGCAAGCGGACCAATTTGTACATGCGTTGGACAAGTACCAAAAACAGTTTATACAGATTGTAATGTTACAGATTTAACAGACTTACTTACTGAAATTTTTGAAAATACAGGATTAACTAACCCATATACCGGTGATTTTTCAATGGGAGGAAACATTTGGAACTCATCAGGTTCAGGTGTCACTATGGTGTGTGAAGTGGGTGGTCCAATTTAATAAAATAATATATGCCAAATTCACAATATCAAGTTCAAATATCAAAATTTACAAGTAAAACACCTTGTGCAAACTTTGATATTTTTTCAGGAACAACACATGATATTAATACTGCAACATTTGTTAGTACAGTATCGGCATCTTCTATTTCCGGATATACAGTTAGTTTAAGTGTTGATAGTACATATACATATGTTTATCTGTTTATCGAACATTGTGATAATCATATTAATTCTGTACCAACAAGTACACCAAAATTACAGGGAGGATACCAAGTTGTGTTGGTTGATTTAAGATGTGATGATTGTATATCTGTTTATACAGGTCCCGTTGCCACAAATACACCAACGCCAACTGTAACATCAACGAGTACCTCAACTCCAACATTGACAGAAACTCCAACCCCCACCACTACAAATACACCAACTCTAACTGAAACGCCGACATTAACACCAACGACCGGTTCAACCTCTACTCCAACACCCACCACTACAAGTACACCAACATTAACTGAGACTCCGACATTAACAAGTACACCAACATTAACT
>Ga0172372_10000327_pt1 | contig 74514 bp, 52 predicted proteins | sample LakKiv5m_2_FD_114544 | JGI IMG/M metagenome (GOLD analysis project Ga0172372, IMG submission 114544) | Freshwater microbial communities from Kabuno Bay, South-Kivu, Congo - kab_092012_9.5m | ecosystem: Environmental > Aquatic > Freshwater > Lake | place: Democratic Republic of the Congo...
AGCAGTCCGCTCAGTCCGAAGAGGGCCGCCACGGCTGCCGTCTGAATGATTGTCGGTCTCTGGTCCCGCTGCGTCATGGTATCGTGCGCCCGGGGGGATCCATTGGTGATACCCCCGACGACTACCTCCGCGCAGCCTTACAGCAACTGTCGTGCCAGCGTACAGATGGCAGGAACCGATATTCAACATGACGGGAAACGAGCGGGACGTCCCTGATGAGACATCCCGAGGTGGGCCGTTAACGAGAAAATTGTGGCGAAACGCCACACGCGGAAGACGCTGATGGTGCCGGAGGAGGGACTCGAACCCACACACCCTTTCGGATATTCGATTTTGAGTCGAACGCGTCTGCCATTCCGCCACTCCGGCACGGGAACCGCCCGACCAGTATACGGGATGTCAGCGCCTCGTCTGTCCCGGTGCCGGCATCCACAGCACGCCGCACACCTGCATGGTCACCCCGCCCCGTTTGGGGCGAATGGTCACGGTCTCGATGGCATCGGTGGACGGATCCCACTCGGCCTGAATCTGGGCCACATCACGCTGCAGGGCCGCCTGAATGTCGTCGGCCTGCTGGCGCAGCAGGGCCACCTGCGCCTGTGCCCGCTGCACATCGGCCGCCTGCGACTGGGCGCGGCCTGCCCCCCGGATGGCCGTCGCGGCCCGGCCGACGTTGGCCCCGGACAGTGCCTTGCCACCGAAGATCGCCGACAGCAGTCCCGCCCCGACCGACACGGCGGCCGACAGGGAAGAGTCGCGGGCCTGCAGCGATTCCCGTTCCACGGCGGCCTCGGCCCGGCGGACCTTGTCCTCGGCGGTCCTGACGCGCGCGGCGTACTTGTCTTCGAGGCGAGCGACTGCGGCATCGCGGCCTTCCCGCAGCGCCTGTCCGACACGCACGCGGAACGCGCCTTCACTTTCCCCCGGCACCGAGGCCAGCTTCGTGCGGCCGCTCCGGAACAGCGTGACGCCTTGAGTCTGGCCAATCCAGGTGGCAAAGCCCTTCTCCCAGGCGGCATACCGTTTCGCAGCCTGCGCGACCGACGGCAGCGGGGCAAACCGTACGGCTGGCGGGGGCGCGGTCTGCAGGGCGTCGACACTGACGTCGAGCCGCTCGGCGCGTTCCCAGTCGACCGGCACCGGACCGTCCTCGACGGGGACCGACGCCAGCAGCGTGCTCGATTCCTCGATGCCCAGCTTGCTGTCACTCACGGACACACGGGCCACCCCCAGCAGCACCGGCTCGAGCTGCGCACCTTCGGAGGCGTCGAGAAAGAACTGCGGAATGCCCGGTGGAAGCACGGGCGGTGCCGACGACTGGCCCTGAGACAGCGGGGTGCCGGTGCGCTCCGGTGCGGCTGGCGCGGGCCGCGCCGCCTGGCTCGACGGCACAGCGGCCGTGTCAGGATGCCGGGAGACCGCCGACGTCAGCACCGGAGCGCCGGGCTGCGCGCCCGCCGCCGTCTGACCCGACCCGGGGCTGGCGCCCGGCGTGCCACACAACCGCCGCAGTTCCTCTCTGCCCATCGGCCCCCGCAGATACGACATCGTCCAGCGTGTTTCGAACAGCGTGGGGCGTTTGGCGTGGACATTGTGCAGCAGGAACACGCGCTTGCCGAGTCCGGACAGCACCTGATCGAGACCGGCGCGGTCGAAGCCCTCGCCCGCGCTGGCGGCGACCCCTTCCAGGCCGTCGAGCACCCGGGCCTTGTCGCGCTCGGTCTGCAGCCGCCCCAGCATCCAGGTGCCGCAGTTGGAGAGCGCCTTGTAGTCGAGGTCGACCGGGTTCTGCGTCGCCAGGGTCATCCCGATGCCAAAGGCGCGGGCCTGCTTCAGCAGCTTGAGCAGCGGCGCCTTTGACGGCGGGTTGGCCACCGGCGGCAGATAGCCGAAGATTTCGTCGAAATAGACCAGGGCCCGCAGACTGGTCGTGCCGCGCTGCGCGCGCATCCAGCGGACGACCTGGTTCAGCAGCAGCGACACGAAGAACATGCGCTCGTGGTCGTCGAGGTGCGCAATCGACAGGACGGCCACTGTGGGCTTGCCCTCGGCGGTGTAGAGCAGCCGCTGCACGTCGAGCGGGTCCCCCTGCAGCCAGGCCGCAAAGCCCGGCGCCGCGAGAATCTGGTTGAGCCGCATGGCGAGGGCAAAGCGGTCCTTCGGGGGGAAGAAGGCGTCGATGTCCATCACGCCGACCCGGGTCACGGGTGGTTGCTGCACGGCCACAATGAGGGCCGCAAGGTCGAGGTCACGTCCCTCGGACCAGGCGTGCTGGAACAGGGTCGACAGCAGGATGTGCTCGCGGCTTCTGAGCGGTTCGGCATCGATGCCCGCCAGTGCCAGCACGCTGGTGGCGGCGACGGCGACCACATCGCCCAGCAGGTCGGGATCGGCCATGACCTCTGCCGGCGGGGCCATGAATGACTGCATGACCGAAATCGGCCGACCGGCGGTGCTGCCCGGCGTGTAGACCAGGATGTCGGCGGCCTCGCGGAGCCGGGCGATGCGGGCGCCATCCTGGCCCCATTCCTCGAGACCCCGTCGCCACAGGTCGGCCTGGGCGTCGGCAAAGGCCTCGCGGGTCTGGCCCGCCAGGCGGGCGGCGTCCTCGTTGACCCAGGGAGCAAAGTCGCTGCCGGTCAGCGTCGGGAAGGTGAGGCACAGATTGGCCAGATCGCCTTTCGGGTCGATGGCGAGCACCGGGATGCCGTCGATGGCGGCCTCCTCGATGAGGTCGATGCCGAGGCCGGTCTTCCCGCTGCCGGTCATGCCGACGATGACGCCGTGGGTGACGAGGTCGGCGGAGGGATAGAGGAGCGGCGCGTCCGCGCGCTGACGGGTGTCGCGGTCGACCTGGCGACCGAGATAAAAGACGCCGAGCTTTTCGTAGTCCATGGCTGTGGGCGCATTCTAGCGCGGCGGTGCGCAGGTCTGGACACCGGAGCACGCCCCTGCCGCAGGTCAAATGACAGAATCCTCGAAATTCGGCCTGATTCCGTTGATTTTGGCGACTTGGTGCCCTATACTGACAGTTCACAGTTTGGGCTGCACGCCGGTCCCAGACCCCCAGCGTCGAAACGAGGCTCACGTGTCATTCAAGATCGGCGACAAGGTGATCTATCCCAACCACGGGCTCGGCATCGTGGCGAAGATTGAAGAGAAGACGATCTTCGGCAGCACCGAAGGCTTCTTCCATCTGCGGATTCTCTCGACCGAGTCGACGGTCCTGGTGCCGGTGGCCAATGTCGACAACGTCGGCCTGCGACGCGCGATCAGCGACGAAGAAGTGGAAGAACTCTACCGGCTGCTGGGCGACGGGCACATCGACAACCACCAGAACTGGAAGGGCCGCTTCAAGGACAACTCGGACAAGATGCGCACCGGGTCGATCTACGACATGGCCGATGTGCTCAAGAGCCTGACCTTTCTGGCCAAGTCCAAGAGTCTGTCCTTCCGTGAGAAGCGCATGCTCGACCGCGCCAAGTCGCTTATCGTGTCCGAGATTTCGGAAGTGATGCGCATCAAGCCCGAGGCGGTCGAGGCACGCGTCAACGAACAGCTCGAAAAGTGCTTTGCCGAGCGTGCGCGTGCGGTGGCTGCAGGCGAACCCCTGCCTCCTCCTCGCATCATTCCGCCGGCCCCGCCCCGCTCGGCCATGCCGGTGCCCGGCGTCAAGCCCATGGCGGCCGCCCCGGCGGCCCCTGCCGCCCGTCCGGTCACGCCGCTGCAGGCCCGCGTCGCCGAAAAGGCCGCGCAGCCGTCTGCGACGGCACAGCCCCGTGCCGCTGCTGTGACCGTCGGAAAAGCCGCGACGACGGCCGCCAAGCCCTCCGGTGGTGCGGGCGCTGCAAAGGCCCCTACGGCCGGGAAGAAAGTCGCCACTGCGAAGGCCTCGTCGTCGCGCCAGGCCGCGCCGGTGCCGAAGACGCCCGTGAAGGTCACAGCGCCGGCCCGGCCGGCGACGAAGTCGGCGGTGAAGGCCGCACCGGCGAAGCCGGTCGCGGGGAAGAAGGGGGCAACGCCAGTCGCCACAAAGAAGGCGGCGGCGAAGAAGGCCGCGGCTGGGAAGAAAGCCGCCCCCAAGGCGGCAGCCGCAGGAAAGACGAGTGCCCGGAAGCCTGTTGCCGCGAAGGTGGCCCCGCGCCGTACTGCCGCGTCGGCCGCAAAGGCGGCCCCGAAAGCCGCCGCGAAGTCCGCGGCGAAGGCCGCCGCGAAAAAGAAGGCGCCGGTCCGCAAGTCTGGCGCGCGCCGTTAGGTCTGCGCCTCACGCCTCAGGAACGCCCCGGCCTCCGGTCGGGGCGTTTTCACGTACGCGGCCCACCGGCGTGAGCGCCCGCGCGTGCGACTGGACGAGGGTGCACGTCCCGAGTACGCTCTTGCTCCTATGACCCGCTCCCGAGTGCTTCTCACTGTTCTGGCCCTGGCCCTGCTGATGCGGTCGGCCGCAGCGCAGTCACCGGCGCCGGCGGCCCTGACCGCGGACGACTATCGGCGTGCTGAAAATTTTCTGGGCTACCGCACCACGCCGCTGGTGATGAATGCCGGGGTGCGGCCCACGTTTCTTTCCGATGGCCGGTTCTGGTATCGCACGCAGCGGCCTGGCGGCGCCGAGTTCGTCCTGGTCGATCCGGCGCGACGCACCAAAGCCCCGGCCTTCGACCATGTGCGTGTGGCCGACGCCCTGTCAAAGGCCGCAGGCCGCACCATCGAGCGCGCGCGCCTGCCGTTCACCAGCATCGACGTCGCGTCCGATGGACAGATTCTGATCGCCCTGGGCGACCGCCGGTATGCCTGCGACCCGGCCGGCACCGCCTGCACGTCGGGCGAACGTCCGGTGTCGCGTCTGCATGCGGTCTCTCCCGATGGCGCGCGGGCGGTGTTCATCCGCGACTGGAATCTGTGGCTGCGCGATCTCAAGACGGGCGCCGAGTCGGCGCTTACCACCGACGGTGTCAAGGATTATGGCTACGCCACTGACAACGCCGGCTGGCGCTACAGCGACGCGCCGGTCGTCAAGTGGTCGCCCGATTCCACGCGGGTGGCGACGTTCCGGCAGGATCAGCGGAAGACCAGCGATATGTATCTGGTCACGACCAACGTCGGCAAGCCCGTGCTGCAGACCTGGAAGTATCCACTGCCCGGTGATGCCACCGTCACGATGATCGAACGGGTCATCATTGATGTCACCTCTGGCGCGATGGTGCGGCTGCAGATGCCGCCCGACCAGCACCGGTCGTCGATCTGCGACGACATCATCTGTGGCGGTGACTGGGTCGACGTGCAATGGGCCCCCGACAGCCGCAGCCTCGCGTTTGTCTCGACCTCGCGCGATCACAAGCGCGCGGATCTCCGGGTGGCCGACGCGCAGTCCGGGGCGATTCGCGAGGTCATGCGCGGTGAATCCGCCACGTTCTTCGAAAGCGGGAACGACGCGGTCAACTGGCGCTATCTGCCCGGGGCCGACGAAGTGCTGTGGTACTCGCAGCGCTCTGACTGGGGGCATCTGGCGCTGCATGACCTGCGCACAGGCGCGCTGCAGCGGCCCCTCACCAGCGGCCCCTGGAACGTCACACAGGTCCTGCACATTGACACCGCGGCCCGTGTCATCTTCTTCGAGGGGGTCGGTCGCGAATCCGGACGCAACCCGTACTATCGCCATCTGTATCGCGTCGACATGGATGGCCGCAACCTGCGCCTGCTGACGCCCGAGGATGCCGACCACGACATTTCCATGGCCCCCGACGGCCGCACCTTCGTCGTTGTCACGTCGACGCCAGACTCGGCCCCCGTGGCCCTGCTGCGCAGTGCCACCGGCGAGCTGCTGCTGACGCTCGAGACGGCCGACATCACGCGCCTCTCGGCCGCCGGATGGCAGGCGCCGCAGCGCATTACCGTCAAGGCCCGCGACGGCGTCACGGACCTGCACGGACTCATGTACCGGCCCACGCGCTTCGACCCGTCGCGCAAGTACCCCATCATCAACAACATCTATCCGGGCCCGCAGACCGGCAGCGTCGGCTCGCGTCAGTTTGCCGCCTCGCGCAGCGACACACAGGCCCTCGCCGAACTCGGCTTCATCGTCGTGCAGATCGACGGCATGGGTACGCCGTGGCGGTCGAAGTCGTTCCACGAGAAGTACTACGGCGACATGGGCGACAACACGCTGCCCGATCAGGTCGCGGGCATGAAGGAACTGGCAGCGCGCCATGCGTTCATCGACCTCGACCGCGCCGGCATCTACGGCCACTCGGGCGGAGGGTTTGCGACCGCGGGGGCGATGTTCCGGTATCCCGATTTCTTCAAGGTGGGCGTGTCGCAGGCGGGCAACCACGACAATCGCAACTACGAGGATGACTGGGCAGAGAAGTGGCAGGGCCTGCTCGTGACCAACCCGAACGGCACGACCAACTATGACAATCAGGCCAATCAACTGGTGGCCCACCAGCTGAAGGGGAAGTTGCTGCTGGCCCACGGCACGATGGATAGCAACGTGCCGATGTACGGCACGCTGCTGGTCGTCAACGAGCTGATCAAGGCCAACAAGGATTTCGACCTGCTGCTGCTGCCCAACCGCGGCCACGGCTTCGGCAACGAGCCCTACATGATGCGACGACGCTGGGATTACTTCGTGCAGCACCTGCTCGGAGCCACGCCCCCCGTGGAGTTTGCGTTCACGCCGCCGACCGATCCGCGCTGAGTCGAGGTCATGGAGCTGGTATTGGCGGCCCTGCGGACCGCCCTGACCTATCTGGCCATCATCAGCTTCACGCTGCTGGCCGGTCCTGTGGGTCTGCTCATCGCGATCCCGTTCCGGGTCAAGGGGCTGCTGTATGACCTGGGACATGTGGGCGTGTGGATCACGCTCCGTACCTCGGGCATCCGGGTGACGGTCGAGGGGCGCGAGCACTTGTGCCCTGCCACGGCCGTGGTGTTCTGTGCCAACCATCAGAGCAATGTCGATCCGCCGGTGCTGTTCAGCACGCTGCACCGGCGCCTACATGTGCTGTACAAGGCCGAGCTCAATCGCCTGCCGATCCTGGGCACGGTGTTCCAGGTCGGCGGCTACATTCCCGTGCCGCGGGAGCAGAAAGAGACAGCGCTGCGGGCCATAGACCTGGCCGCCGCATCAATTCGGCAGGGGAATTCCTTCCTCGTGTTTCCCGAGGGCACACGCAGCCGCACCGACGAGATGCTGCCCTTCAAGAAGGGCGGCTTCGTGATGGCCATTCAGGCCCAGGCCCCCATCGTGCCGGTGGCGATTTCTGGGGGCCGGGATGCGATGCGGAAAGGAAGCGCGCTCATCTATCCCGCGCACGTGCGCGTGCGCATCGGGGCGCCCGTGCCCACGGCAGGGATGACGCTTGATGACCGCGAGGCCCTGATCGCTACCGTCCGCGAACGGATCGCCGCATTGCTGCGTCAGTAAGGATGTATGCGTCGCCGACTGTTCGCGCTGCTGTGCCTGAGCCTCAGTGGTCTCCCTGTGCCGGCGTCGGCATCCCCCGGGCAGACACCGGAGCGAGGCCGTGGCCCCGCGGTGAGTGTCGGTCCGACGCCTTCGACGGCGCCAGCCTTCCTGTCAACGACTGAGCGCCCGCAGGCCGCACCTGTGCCGCCACTCGCCTCGGCCGCGGCCCAGCCGTCGACGGCTGCTGCCGACTCGCCGGCGCGCCTGCCCCGCGTGCGGGAGGGCCGCACGCTGGTGCGAATAGAGGCCTACGTCACCCGCGATGGGGTGCCGGTGAGCGGGTTACCCTCGTCTGCCTTTACGGTGAAGGAAGACGAGACGGACCAGGCGCTGGAAGAAGTGCTGGCCCTCGGGACACGCACCGTGGCCGGTGCCCCGCCCCGCCGCTTTGTGGTGTGGCTCGATCGCTGGCATCTCGCGTCAACCACCGATGTAGCCGCCGTGGCCCAGCTTGTCGATAGCGTGGTGGGGACGGCTGATCAGGTCGCGATTGTCACGCCCGATACGCGTCCGGCCGATCTGGTCTTCACGGCGCGGGGCCCGGGGCTCGGCCAGGCGTTGACCGACGCCATGGCTTGGGCACCCGGCGAGCGCGATGCGGCCGGCCTCGACCTCGAGCGGCGGTGCTTTGCCGACGGGCGTGGAGGAGCGGCCATCGCCGACGAGCTGATGGCCCGTCGACGCGAGCAGGAGACGCTTCGGGCCTTCAATGCCACGCTGACCCAGCTCGAGGAGGTGCGGGAAGGGCGCACGTTTGTGCTGCTGGTGTCTGACGGCTGGGCGATGTTCAAGGCCAACGACCGGGTGGAAGATGCCACGCTCAGCGACGAGTGCCAGCGGGAACGCACGCGCCTCGCCTATATCGACCATGAGTTCGAAACGCGCATGACCACGCAGCGGTCCAACCGTGCGACCGTTGCGGTGTATCCGGTGCGCCCCGGGGCCCTGCGCCCGACGGCCGAGGTCGGGGCGCCGGTGACCGGTGTGGACGAGCGCCGGCTCGAGTCGCTACGCACGCTGGGCCAGCTGACCGACGCCACGGCACTGGTCACCCCCGCCGATCGCGACGCCTGGCTGCAGCGGGTGCGGAGCGATGCCGGGGCCTCGTATCTGCTCAGCTACTATTCGTCCAACACGAAATTCGACGGACGATTCCGCCGCGTGACGGTCGAGGTTGCTGCCGAGGGCGTCGATGTCCGGACGCGCCTTGGCTATCTGGCGCTCACCGACACCGAGGCGCGCACCACCGGGGTCGTGACGACACAAGTGCTGGGACCGGGCGGACGTGCGCTGCCGCCGCCGGCCGTGACGCGGGCGCTCGACCGGCTGGGCCCGGCATCGGGGCGTGGGCTCTCGCCGCTGCGCGTGCAGGTCGTGGGCTTCACGTCGACGCTGCGGGCGGTCGTCGAACTCGAGCCGACGGCTGCGCGCCTGCCCGAGTGGCAGGCCGGCATGGCGGTGCAGGTGCTGATCGAATCAGACAAGGGGGGCAGCCCCGTGGTGCTGCAGGGCGACATGCGTCCCAGCCAGCGCGTGCTCACCATCGAGGGGCCCGATGCGGACACACCGCTGGCGCCAGGCCGCTACATCGTGCGCGTGGAAGGCCGCCCCCTGCGGAGCACAGTCGGCGGTGGTTCCGTGCGCGCGTCCGGCGACGTCGTGCTCGGCGCGGCGGCCACCCGCTTCGGTTCTGGCATGCAGCTGCTGCGTCGGAGCCCGTCGACAGGGCTGGCGTATGTCGCCACAGCCGACCCGCGGTATCGGCGCACCGATCGGCTGCGTCTCGAAGTGCCCGTTCTCGGTCAGGGCGAGGCCGTGGTGACGGCGCGCGTGCTGACGCGTGAAGGCGACCCGCTCCCGCTGGTCGTGACGATGAGCGAGCGCACTGATGCCGACACGGGTGTGCGCTGGGCCGTCGGTGATGTGACACTCGCCCCGCTGGCGCAGGGCGAGTATGTGGTCGAGTTCAAGCTCGGCAGCGAGGTCGCCGCCTACGGACTCCGCATCATTCCGTAGCGACCGACGGCCGCGTGAACGGCGCGGCCCGGTGCGCGCGCGTCGAGCGACCGCGTGCCACGCCCTCTGCTCAGTGCAGGGGGCGCTTTGCGTAGCGCGCCAGGATGACAGCCAGCGCAAAGAACAGGGCTGCCCCTGCCACGTTGCCCACAAGCCCTTCTTCCCGCAGGAACGGCAGGGCGTTCCCTACCGACTGCAGGGTGCCCAGCACGTTGACGCCTGACTGCTGTGCGCCCACCAGCACGGCAAACAGAATGCCTGCGAGTGACCCGCCGGCGATGAGGCCTGACGAGAACAGCGTGCCGGCGCTGATGTCCGAATCGGTCTGCGTACCCGTGCTGCGCTCGACCCACCACCTGACAAGACCGCCAATGAAGATTGGTGCCGTGGTGGCGATGGGCAGGTAGGCGCCGACGGCAAACGACAGCGAGTGAATGCCGCACAGTTCCAGTGTCACGGAAATGAAGACGCCGACCAGCACGAGGCCCCACGGCAGGTTCTGTGACAGCAGGCCCTTGATGAGTGTGGCCATCAGCGTCGCCTGTGGCGCGGCGACAGCAGCCGAGCCGATGCCGAACACCTGGTGCATGTAGAGCACCGTGGCCCCGATGATGAACGCCGAGGTGACCACGCCAATGGCCAGCCCCATCTGCTGCGCGAGTGGCGTGGCGCCGACCAGATAGCCCGTCTTCAGGTCCTGTGAGGTGTTGCCGGCGTTGGCAGCAGCGATGCACACCAGGGCTCCGACCGAGATGGCGACCGGCGCGTAGACATCACCGGTCCATCCCAGCGCGACGAAGATCACACACGTGATGATGAGCGTTGCGATCGTCATGCCGGAAATCGGATTGGACGATGACCCGATGAGGCCGGTGATGCGTGACGACACGGTCGCGAAAAAGAAGCCGAACAGCACGATCAGCGCCGACACCAGAATGTTGCCCTGCGTCGGCAGACCCGGCATCACCGCGAGGAACACGGCGAGCGCCAGCGATCCGCCCAGCACCACGGTGATGGGCACATCACGTTCGGTGCGGCGCTGCGGGCCGTCGCCGCCCGTGCCGAGGCCCTTCAGCCCCTCGCGTGCGGACGACACAATCGTCGGCAGCGTGCGGCCGAGCGTGATGAGCCCGGCCGCGAGCACGGCACCCGCGCCGATGTACCGGATGTAGGCGCTCCAGATCTGCCCGGGCCCCATTTCCGAGATCAGATACGGCATGCCCGTGGCCGGATTGTTGGCCAGCGCCGGTGCGATCGGCGGAAACGGTGTCGGAATCGCCGCACCGAGCAGTGACAGCAGGGGCAGCAGCACCAGCCACGACAGCACACCGCCGGCGACCATGGTCCCCGCAATGCGTGGCCCGATGACGTAGCCGACCCCCATGTATTCGGGCGAGATGTCGACGGCCACGGTGGCGTTGGGGAACTGGCTGGTGCGTGGTGTCGAGTAACCAACCTCGGCGAGGAACAGATTGAAGATGCCTGTGAATGACTTCCAGAGGGCCCCGATCGCCAGCCCGCTGAACACCAGCGAGGCCAGCTGTCCGCCGCGCTCGCCGGCCACCAGCACCTCGGCGCATGCGGTGCCTTCCGGATAGGGCAGCACGCCGTGTTCCTTCACGATGAGCGCACGGCGCAGCGGCACCATCATCAGCACCCCGAGGATGCCGCCGGCAAACGCCAGCATGGTGATCTGGGTGTAGGTAAAGTACTTCGGTCCTTCCGGCACCAGGAAAATCAGCGCGGGAATCGTGAAGACCACGCCGCCGGCCACGGACTCGCCGGCCGACCCAATCGTCTGGACGATGTTGTTTTCGAGGATGGTTGACCCGCCCAGCCGCTTGAGGACGGAGATGGCCAGCACCGCGATGGGAATCGAGGCACTGACGGTCAGCCCCGCGCGGAGGCCGAGGTAGACCGTGGAGGCACCGAACAGCAGCCCGAACAGCACACCGAGAATGACGGCCTTCGCGGTGAACTCGGCCATCGACTGGGCATCCGAGACATAGGGCGTGAAAGACTTCTGGGGGTCGGCCATGGGCGGGGATGATAGCAGGGTCTGCGGTCGTCGAGTTTGCTATCCTGAGGCCCTTGTGAAAACCGGGAACAAGCGGCGGCCCGTGACCGAGCAGGTCCCGGAGCTGACCACCAATCGGCTCTCGATCTATCTGCGGAGCCTCACGCGGCTCGAGCAGGCCGGCGTTGAGACGATTTCATCCCAGGGGCTTGCCGAGCGGTTTCATCTGAATGCGGCTCAGATCAGGAAGGATCTCGCCTATTTCGGGGAGTTCGGTGTGCGCGGCGTGGGTTATGTGGTCAAGGACCTTCGCCAGCAGCTGCGGAAGATCCTCGGGCTCGATCGACGGCTCAAGGTCGTGGTGATGGGCGCCGGCAAACTGGGGCAGGCGCTGGCCGACTACCCCGGGTTCGGCCGCGAAGGCTTCGAGATCGTGGCGATGTTCGACACCGACCCCGCGAAAGTGGGGCAGCACTCGCGCAGCGGCATTCCGATTCTGCACAGCCGGACGCTGCGGGCGTTTGCGACCCGCACGGGTATCGACATCGCCGTGCTGGCGGTGCCAGGCGAGGTTGCCCGGGACGTGCTCGACCTCATCGTGGCGGCGGGCGTGCGTGGAGTGCTCAATTTCTCGCCGGGTAGCCTGCGGGTGCCCGACACCGTCAAGCTCAAACACGTCGACCTGACGGTCTCGCTCGAAGGCCTGTCGTTTTTTCTGGCGCATGGAGGTGAGGATGGCGCGTAAGGCCCCCGCAGGGGCACGGGTGCCCGCGCAGCTGACGCATGTGGGTGCTGACGGGAAGCCCCGGATGGTTGATGTCGGCGACAAGGCCGTGACCGACCGCGAGGCCCTGGCCCGGGCGAGCATCCACATGTCCGCAGACGCACGGCGTCTCATCCGGAGCGGCGCCGTGCGCAAGGGCGATCCGCTGCAGGCCGCACGTCTGGCCGGCATCATGGCGGCCAAGCGCACGAGTGACCTGATTCCGCTCTGCCACCCCCTGCTGCTGACGCATGTGTCGGTCGATCTGGTGCCGACGCGCACCGGCTACCGCATCGACGCGCGCGTGCGCACGAGTGGCCAGACCGGCGTCGAGATGGAAGCGCTCACCGCCGCGACGGTCGCGGCGCTCACCGTGTACGACATGGTGAAGGCGGCTGACAAGAGCATGGTGATTGGCGACGTGCACCTGGTGTCGAAGCGCGGCGGTCGCGGCGGCACGTATCGGCGGCCACGCTGATGCATGTGCTGATCTCCATTCAGCAGCGCGTGCCGCAGTGGCAGATTCCCGAGGCCACCGCACGGGCGCTGATGGCACGCCGCCCCGACGTGCAATTCACGTATGCCACGTCCGACGAGATGCGACGAGAGGGCCTGCGTACAGCCGATGTGGCCTTCACGTGGATCCTGGGCGAACACGAGCTGGCCGAGGCTCCGCGCCTCCAGTGGGTGCACACCTCGGCCGTGGCGGTCGAGACGCTCTGTCTGCCCGCACTGACGGCGCGCGGCATCCGCGTCAGCAACACGCGAGGCGTGCAGGCCGTGCCCATTGCGGAACACGTGCTGGCCATGCTGCTGGCCTTCAGCAAGCAGGTGCCCTTTCTCCTGGAACGCCAGCGCGAGACCCGCTGGGCGCAGGCGGAATCCACCGGGCCTCGGCTGCCGTGGCTGCTGCACGGACGCACGCTCGCCCTGGTCGGGCTCGGCACCATCGGCGAGGCCCTGGCCGCGCGCGCCTCGGCACTCGGCATGCGCGTCATCGCGCAGCGACGCGACCCGGCCGGTACTGCGGCGGACGGCGTGGCCGAGGTGTTTGGTCCCGCCGACCTTCACGCCATGCTGTCGCAGGCAGACGCCGTCGTGGTGGCGGCCCCGCTGACACCGCTGACGGCCGGGATGTTCGACGCCGCTGCGTTCGCCGCGATGAAACACGGCAGCGTGTTCATCAACGTCGGCCGCGCGCGCATCGTCGAAACCGCGGCGCTGATGGCCGCTCTCGAGCAGGGACACCTGTCGGGCGCCAGTCTCGATGTGTTTCCTGAAGAGCCCCTGCCTGCGGCGCATCCGCTGTGGCGATGCCCCAACGTGATCCTGACGCCGCACACCTCGGGCTTCCGGCACGGGCACTGGGAGGACGTCGCGGCGGTCTTTGAAGACAACCTCGACCGGTTCCTCACGGGGCAACCGCTCCGCTACGAAGTGCAGCCGGCGCGCGGTTACTGACGGGGAGGTGCGGCGACCGTCACCGGAGAGACGACGGTCGGTGTCTCTGGCAGGCGATCAGGTTCGACGTGAATGACGGCGTCCTTGACCTGGGGGAACTGGGCCATCAGCCGATCCTTGACGAGGTGCGAGATGCGGTGCGCCTCGTGCAGCGGCAGGTCGCGGTCGAGCCAGATGTGCAGATCAAGAAACACAAAGTCCTGCGAGCCCCGCGTGCGTACGCGGTGACACTCGCGCACCTCGGGCACCTGCAGCACCACCTCGCGCAGATGCGCATCGTCAATCACGAGCGCGTCGCCGAGAATGCGCGTGGTGTCGCGCGCGATCTCCACACAGGCCCACGCGATGAAGCCGGCCACGATGAATGCCGCGACCGGATCGAGCCAGGCATAGCCGAGGCGCACGCCGACGAGCGCGGCCATGACGGTCGCCGACGTCAGCAGATCGCTCGTGGTGTGATGGGCATCGGCCGCGAGCAGTTCGCTGCCGAGACGGCGCCCCTCGCGGCGTTCGTACCAGACCACGCCGGCATTGATCAGGAAGGTGCCGCCCATGACCACGAACGACAGCGCGTCGACGTGCGGCGGTGCCCCGTCCCGCAGCCGCGCCACGGCCGTGGCGATGACTTGCGTCAGGACGACGACGAGGAACACGAGGATACCGACGGACGCGAGCGTTTCGAACTTCCGATGCCCGTACGGATGGTCGGCGTCGGGCGGGCGACTGGCGGCGCGGACACCGATGATGCCGATGATGTTCGACCCCGTATCGGTCAGCGAGTGGAAGCCGTCAGAAAGAATGCTGACAGCCCCTGAGGCATAGCCCAGAACGATCTTGGCGACGGCCACCACCAGGTTGAGCAGCAGCACCCGCCGCAGTACCAGCGAGACGGCCGAGTGGCGTTCCACGCGGGGCACCCGTCGGAATCAGAAGACGGTGGCGGTGGGGATGGGCCACCAGCGCAACTGCACACGGCCAATGATGTACTTCTTCGGCACAAAGCCCCAGTGACGGCTGTCGGAGCTGTTGTTCCGGTGATCGCCCATCACGAAGTAGTAGCCCTCGGGGACCACCTGCGGGCCCCACTCGTCGTGACTGCGATACTCGGGGGGAATCTGGTCATCGGGCAGGGGGACATCGTTCACGAAGACCTGTCCGTCGACCACCCGCACCATGTCGCCTTCCTCGGCAATGACGCGCTTGACGTACGACTTGTCGGGGTCCAGCGGGTAATAGAGCATCACGATGTCGCCACGCTGCGGTTCCCCGAGCCGGTAGGTCAGCTTGTTGACAATCAGGCGGTCGCGATCTTCCAGAGTGGGGGCCATGCTCTGTCCGTCGACCCGAGCCACCTGGAACAGGAAGGTCACAATCAACGTGGCATAGACGGCCGCCGAGGTGAAGACGCGTACCCAGGCGAGGAATTCGTCCCACCAGCCCTGCCAGCGGGTACGCAGGTCGACCCGGGGCGTGTCCGCACCGGCGTGAGGTGCGTCGAGGTGGGCGACTGCGGCGGCCGCGAGCGGCGGAAGCCCGACCGCGTCGTGTGCGGGTGTGTCGGTGCCGGGTGTGCCGCCCCCCTGGTGTGCGTGCTCAGCGGGCTCAGGGGCCTGCGGCGCTTCGGCGTCGAGGTCACGGACGGGCTGCCCGGATCCCGGATGCGCCGCGGGTTCACCTGGTGCGTGGTCTTCGGTCGAGGCCTCGGCACCGGTGCGTTCCGCGTATCGTTCGGCCACCAGGCTCTGCTGGTGCGAGGCTGCCGCCTCGGCCGCGGCGGCGGGAGCGGACTCGGAGGCCGGATGCGAGGCTGGCTCGACAGCGGCTGGGGAGGCGACCTGAGGTTCCAGGGGGAGGAGCGAGGCTGCGGCGGCATCGAGCGGGGTGATGCTGTCCGGGGCGTCCTCGGGGAGCAGAGGCAATGACACGACGCCCTCATTCTAAACCAGAGGTTCGGGTGGTATCATTTCTCCATGCTGAAGCCGCTCCTCGAAGGGTTTGCGCTCACCTTCAAGCACATCTTCCGTCGACCCATCACGGTGAACTATCCCGACGTCAAGGTGCCGATGTTTCCCAAGTATCGAGGGAAACAGGTGCTGATGCGCGACGAAAATGGCCTCGAAAAGTGTGTGGCCTGCGGGCTCTGCTCGGTGGCCTGCCCGGCTGATGCGATTTATCTCGAGGCGGCCGAGAACGACGGAACCGTGATGGCCGGTCCGCGCTACGCGGCCGTTTACCAGATTCACAAGACACGGTGCATCTTCTGCGGCTACTGCGAAGAGGCCTGCCCGGTATCGGCCATCTTCATGGGCAAGGATTACGAACTGGCCGTCTACAGCAAAGACGACTTCATCTGGGACAAGGCCGAACTGCTCGTGCCGGCGGCAGCCGATCAGAGGGCACCGCTCCAGGCCTGAGCATTCGGGCCTCTGCCGCACGGCAGGGGCCCCGAGCCCCCGTCAATGCATGCCTTCCTCGACGCACTCGCGTCGCGCATCCTGCTTTGCGACGGTGCGATGGGCACCATGCTGTATAGCAAGGGTGTGTTCATCAACCGGTGCTTTGAATCGCTGACCCTCTCCGATGCACCGCTCGTGCGGGAGGTGCACGCCGAGTACGTGCGGGCGGGCGCGGATGTGATTGAAACCAACACCTTCGGCGCCAACCGTCTCAAGCTGAGGGCGTTCGGCCTGGGCAACCGCGTGTCCGAAGTCAATACCGAAGCGGCGCGGCTCGCGCGCGAAGCGGTGGCGATGGCGGGAGGCGACGACGCCCGTGTCTTCGTGGCCGGGGCCATCGGACCGCTGGGCGTGCGGGTCGAGCCCTGGGGCAAGCTGGGCATCGACGAAGCCAGTGAGCTCTTCCGCGAGCAGGCCGCGGCACTCGCGGCCGGTGGCGTGGATGTGTTCATGCTCGAGACCTTCCGCGACCCTGTCGAAGTGCAGGCCGCCATCGCGGCGGTGCGGTCGGTATCGGCGCTGCCCATCGTGGCGCAGCTGACGACAGAAGAAGACGGACAGACGCCGGACGGCGCGCCGGTTGAGGCCTGCGCTCAAGCACTCGTGGCGGCGGGTGCGGATGTGGTCGGGTTGAACTGCAGCGTCGGGCCAGCCCCGATGCTCGAAACGCTCGAGCGCCTCGCACTGGCCGTGTCAGTGCCGCTGTCGGCCCAGCCGAATGCGGGCCGCCCGCGCGACATCGAGGGCCGCAATCTCTACCTGTCGTCGCCCGATTATCTGGCCTCGTATGCCCGACGCTTCGTTGAGCATGGCGTGCGGCTGGTCGGCGGCTGCTGCGGCACCACCCCGGAACACATCCGGCAAATGCAGGCGGCGGTGGGGGCGCTCAATCCGCGGATGGCCCCCCGTGCGGGGGGCGCCCGGATCGCGGTCACGGCGTCGGTACCGGCCGCGCAGCCACCGGTGGCGGTCGCCGAAAAATCTGCGCTGGGGGCGCGCCTGGTCTCGGGTCAGTTTGTGACGAGCGTGGAGGTGGCGCCGCCTGTGAGGATCGACGTGACTCCGGCCATGGCGTCGGCGGCTGCCCTTGCCGCGCTCGGTGTCGATGTGGTGACGGTGACCGAGGGCACGCGCAGTGGTGGCCACGTGAGCGCCCTTGCGCTGGCGGTGCTGGCCCGGCAGGCGGGTATCGAAACGATGCTGGAGTATTCGTGTCGCGACCGGAACCTGCTGGGCATCCAGTCAGATCTGCTCGGCGCGCATGCCCTCGGCCTGCGCAACCTGCTGGGCATCACGGGCGACCCGCGCTATCTGGGTGAAATTCCCGATGCGACGGCCGTGTTCGATGTCGACTCAATCGGACTTCTCAATCTGTTGACGCGGCTCAATCACGGTCTCGATCTCGGGGGACAGTCCCTCGGCACGCCTGCGCAGTTTCTCTGCGGGGTGATGGCCAACCCGTCGCGCGACCTCGATCAGGAGCTGCGGCGCCTGGCGTACAAGGTCGACGCGGGAGCGGATTTCATCGTGACGCGTCCGGTGTTCGATGCCAGCACCTTCGAGCGCTTTGTGCGGCGCGTCGAGGCCTTCCGTCGGCCCGTGCTCGTCGGTCTCTGGCCGTTCGATTCGGCGCTGCAGGCCGAGTTCATGGCCAATGAGGTGCCGGGCGTCACCGTGCCGGAGCCGCTGGTGGCCCGTATGCGGACCTGCGACACCGCCGAGGCAGCGGCGCATGAGGGGCGGGCCATTGCCGCCGACGTGCTGCGCGCCGTGAGGCCCATGGCACAGGGCGTCCACCTGTTCGCTCCGGGCGGGCGGGTGGCCGACGCCGCGCGGGTGCTGGCCGACCTCTTTTGATATAGTCCGGCACGGTTCGTTCCTGTCATGAAGCGTCCGTCCACGACCCGGTCTGCCGCGGTGTCCGCGGAAGTCTCGCCCCTCGACGGCGCACAGGCACTGTCGGCGACGGCGGTTGACCACCCGTTTGTCGAGCGGGTCTACCAGAAGCTGGCGGGCGTCTACGACTATACGTTCGGCCCCACCCTCCACCCCGGTCGGCTCGATGCCATCCGGCGCATGGCCATCCATCCCGGTGACCGGGTGCTCGAGGTGGGGGTGGGCACCGGCATCAATCTGCCGCTCTACCCCAGCACCTGCCAGATCACGGGCATCGACCTCTCATCGAAGATGCTCGAGAAGGCCCAGACACGGATTGTGTCGAAGGGACTGACCCACTGTCGCGTCAGCGAAATGAATGCCGAGCAGCTGGCGTTTCCCGACGGGTCGTTCGACGTGGTGTACGCCCCGTATGTCATCAGCGTCGTGCCCGACCCGGTCAAGGTGGCCCGCGAGATGTACCGGGTGTGCCGTCCCGGGGGACGCGTGGTCATTCTCAACCACTTCAAGAGTGCCAACCGCTGGCTGTCGAAGCTCGAGGTCGCCATCTCGCCAATGACCGTGCACATCGGATTCAAGGCCGACCTCGACCTCGACGGGTTCCTCTCGCAGGCCGAGCTCACCCCCGTCTCCATCGAAAAGGTCAACGTGCCCCGCATGTGGTCACTGGTGACCTGCGTCAAGCGCTGACGGCCTGGCAGACGGCGCGGCGGCGCTGACGCCACTGCCGCGGGCGGCTGGCCGCGCGCCCGACGCGAGGGCGGCGCCTGCTCAGATGTCGTGCGGCTCTACGACCGCAGTCGGTCAGCCAGCACTTCGGCCACGACGCGCGCGCCGTCGACGCGGAGCGCGCTGGACGGCCTGTCTGCGAACAGGGCCTCGGTGATGGCCGCCTGCCAGGCGCCGGCGAACAGGTCGTCGTGGGAGATGAAGGCTGACCGGATGAGCCCGGGCATGGCCCGGACCAGCACATCGAATTCGGGAAAATCGCCGCGCGAGGTGTAGACGAGCGCCGTGTCATTGGCCACGCACTCGGCAATGATGCCGTAGCCTGGCTTCGAGACCACCACGTCGACGGCCCGCACGAGGTCTTCATACCGCAGCCCCTGGGCCGACATCACCGCTTCGTCGAGCGCCAGCAGCGACCCGCCAGCGGCCGGGCCCGCCGCCAAAGCGTCGGGGGGAAGAATGACCCGGACATCGGGGCCGAGTGATGACAGGGCTCGGGTGTCGAAGCCCTGCTGGCCGAAGCCGCCGAACGACGCCAGCACCAGGCGGTCCTCACGGGGCCAGCCCATCCGCCGGCGGACCTCGTCCGGGCGGCACTGCGAGACGCGGGCCACAAAGGGCACGTCGACCACCGTCGGCAGCGTCTCGAAGCCCGCACACAGCGGCAACCGGAGTGCGAGCGTCGCGTCGGCGTAGATCGCCCCGATGCGGTCGGCCAGTGTGGCGCCGCCGGGCCAGTGCCGGTAGATCCAGTCCCAGGTGAAGTTGCCCATCGCGATGGCAGGCACCCCGGCCGCAGCGGCGGCGGCGATGCCCAGCGGCGGGATATCGGCCATGACCAGCGACGCATGTACCTCGCGCAACCACCGCGTCTCGCGCGACAGGTGCGCGGGCCAGTCGGCCATGAAGGCGTCCGCCTGTCGGAGGGTAGCGGCGACATCCAGGTGCAGGCTGTCACGCTGGACGGCCCCGGTGTCGCAGGGGCCGGGAATGAGGGTGATGCCCGGCGCGGCAGTACGCTCGACCATCCACCGGGCGACGGAGGACCGCACGAGGATGCGGGCGTCAGGGGCGGTCTTCCGGAGGTGATTGAGGACGGTGAGCGACCGGGAGATGTGGCCGAAGCCGTGTCCCGAGACATAGGCAACAAGGGTGGGAGTCATGCATGCGGAACGGCCGCGAGATCCGTATAATCGTAGGGTTTGAGAATTCTTGCTCTGCGGCGCCTGTTCAAGTGGCAGTGCGCCGATTTTATCGGAGGTGCTATGAAGGTTCGAGTGCAGACGATGCTTCGTGTCTGGATGTTCCTGCTGGGGCTGTCGGCGACGGCCTTTGCCCAGCAGACCGGCTCACTGTCGGGCACGGTGCGCGACGCACAGGGCGGCGTGCTGCCGGGTGTCACGGTGACGGCCACGGCGTCGACGAGCGCGGTGCGGTCGGCGGTCACGAATGACCAGGGCGTGTACTCGCTGTCGGGCCTGGCGCCGGGCAGCTACACCGTGGATTACGACCTGACCGGGTTTACGGCCCAGAAGCGTCAGGATGTCATAGTGCAGGTCAACCGCACCACGCGCCTCGATGTGGAACTCGGCGTGGGCGCCCTGCAGGAGTCGGTGACGGTCAGTGGGGCGGCGCCGGTCGTCGACGTCAGCTCGAACACGACGCAGACCAACATCACCAAGGAGCTGTATGACTCGATTCCGACGGGCCGCAACCCGTGGGTGATGGCGGGTCTGGTGCCCGGCGTGGTCACCGGTCGCCTCGACGTGGGCGGCACCGAGGGGATGCAGCAGTACAACCTTGAGGCCTTCGGGTCGGCCGACAGCCAGAAGTCGTTCAGCATCGACGGACTCAAGACCAACTGGGGCGGCGGCTCCGGCGGGGCGACGATGCAGTACTACGGCTTCGAAATGTATGACGAATACAACATGCAGACGGCGTCGGGCACGTCCGAGAGCGACGTCAGCGGCGTGTACATGAACATGGTGACCAAGTCGGGTGGCAACCGGTTCACCAGCGACCACAACTTCTACTTCATGAACGACGCGCTGCAGGGCAGCAACGTCGACGACGAGCTGCGGCGCCGACTGGGCCTGACGTCGGGCGGTCAGACGGGTGCGGCGGGCAATCCCATCGATATCTCCTACGACTGGAGTTCGACGCTGGGTGGTCCGGTGAAGAAGGACAAGCTGTGGTTCTTCGGGGCCAGCCGCCGATGGCTGCTCGACCAGTTCCAGATTGGCGCAGTCAACCCCGATGGCAGCCAGGCCATTGACGACAACCTCATCACCAACTACATGGGCAAGCTGACGGCGCAGGTGACGGCGAACAACCGCGCGTCGTTCATGTTCAACCGCAACGACAAGTTCCGGTATCACCGCCGCGACTCGCCGTATCTGTTTGTGCCCGACAAAGCGTCGGTGCTGCAGGATCAGCCGGCACAGAACTTCGTGGCGCAGGTGAATTCGGTCCTGGGCCAGAAAGTCGTGTTTGATGCACGCGTGGGCCGCATGTGGGGCGTGTTCCCGAGCCGCTACCAGAAGGAAGTGACGCCGCAGGACATTGCGCTGCGCGATGTGGTGCGCTTCACCCGCGAGAATGCGGCGGAACTCCAGTCGCTCAATCCGAACTTCCGCACCCAGGCCAACGCCACGATGAGCTATTTCGTGCCGAGCTTTGCCGGTGCCCACGACTTCAAGGCGGGTGTGCAGATTTCGCTCGAGGGCATGGAATACGAGCGCATCCGCAACGGCAACATCCTGCTCGAAATGCGCGACGGCGTGCCGTTCCAGGCGCAGATCGCCAACACCCCGATTCAGTCGGATCACCACCTGTCGACCTGGGGCGCGTTCCTGCAGGACCGCTGGGTCGCCGGCCGGGCCACGTTCAACCTGGGCGTGCGCATGGACGGTGTGCGGGCGAGCCTTCCCGCCCAGTCAAGCCCCTCGGGCAGCTATGTGGCCGCCCGCAGCTTCGGTGAGTCTGAAGTGTTCCGCTTCGACTTCAACATCATGCCGCGCATCGGCCTGTCGTACGACGTGTTCGGCAACGGCAAGACGGCGCTCAAGGCCTACTATGGCCGGTTCTACAACCAGTTCGGTTCGGAGATCGCCGAGGCGGTGAACCCCAACGCCCTGGCGACCCAGAACGTGCCGTGGACTGACCTCAACGGCAACCGCCGCCTGGACGCCGGGGAACTCGGTGCGATTCCGCAGTTCAGCCGGGGTCTGTTCCCGACGTTTGACGCGAACGCCCGCCGTCCGTACAACGACGAAATGAATGTCGGCATCGAGCACCAGCTGGCCGGCAACTTCGCCATTGGGGTCAGCTACCACCGCCGTCACCACCGCGACGGGCTCGGCCTGATCGACGTGCTGCGTCCTGCGTCGGCGTTCACGCCGGAGGCGCGGACCTACACCGACCCGGTGAACGGCCAGGCGCAGTCCCTCACGGTCTACAAACTGCAGCCGCAGTTCGGCACGCTGCAGCAGCGCCAGATCACCAACGTCGAGCAGCTGCGCAGCACCTACAACGGCGTGCAGTTCGACATCCAGAAGCGCATGTCGAACCGCTGGCAGATGCTGGCCGGCCTGTCGCTGCAGCGGCACCGCGGTTTCGAGCACAGCGGCACCTACACGACCGGTGCGGGCGTGGGGGCGTGCGGCATCCTGAACGACCCCAACTGCCTGATCAACCGCGACGGTGGCTCGGTGTTCATCGACATTCCGTGGAATGTCAACCTGTCGGGCAGCTACATCACGCCCCTCTGGGACATCGTGGTGGCGGCCAAGTACAACGCGCGCGCCGGCGACCCGCTGAACCGGACCCAGGTGTTCTCGTTCACCAGCCCGACGCTGACGCAGCCCAGCGTGACCGTGCGCCTGACGCCGCGCGGCACCGATCGCACCGAGACGGTCAACCAGTTCCTCGACCTGCGCTTCAGCCGCCGGGTGAAGATCGGCCCGGCCAACCTCGAGCCGACCCTTGACCTGTTCAACCTGCTCAACGCCAACCATGTGCTCGGCCAGATCGAAGCCATCGGCACGACGTGGGGCCGCCCCAACCGCATCCTGACGCCGCGGATCATCCGCTTCGGCCTCACGGCGCGGTTCTGAACACCCGGTGGTCCCGGGCCGGTCGCCTGACCGGTCCGGGGCCGACTGGCCCGCCTCACTTCTCCCCTTTTCATCGTCCGTCACCAGCAGTCGGCCACCGTGCCGAGCACGCCGGGGGATCACGATTTCCTTCGGAGGCCCCGGTGCTGGTCACCGATGCCGCCTCCACTGCGGCGGCACCGATGCGGCGGCACCGACAGCGCGCCCTGACGGACTCGGGCCACCCTGACCGACGATCGTCGCGGACCGTCGATGGGGCTGCCGTGTGGAGATATCGACGCTGCGAACCCCGGCCTCTCGGCGCTGGGGCCGCCGCATGTCGCCCTCACGCGCGTGACCTGCTACCATCCGGTCGTGCCTCTCGACGAACGTGCCTTCTTCACTGAACGACCCGAGCAGCGCCCGGGGCAGTTTGCCTGCCCGCGGTGCCGCCGCAGCCACGAGTATCCGGTGCGCTGGGTGCGACGCATCCGAAAGCCGCAGCCGCCGCCGCAGGCCGACGGGGCCGACCGCGCCCGGTGGGCCAAACTGCGCGATCACCTGCTGCGGCTCGATGACGAAGTGACCTGCAAGTCGTGCAGCAAGCGCTTCGAGATTCCTTCGCAGCAGTCGCTGGTGTTTCTCGACCAGCTCGACGGCCTGCCCAACGATGCCGAACTGGATGCCGAGATTGCGGCCGCAGAGTCTGACGCCGCTGCGCCGCCTGCGCCGAAAGGGCCGCTGCCAGCCCGGTTCTCGCGCCCCTCGCGCGGCTGGCGGGGATGACACGGAATGACAATCGAACGAGGCGATCCCCGGCTATACTTCGGGTCAGCTGTCCTATGACTCGCATGGCACTTCTCACGATGTCAGGCTTGGCCGTCGGCATGACGGTGCTCGTCGCCGCAGGGCCACCGCAGAACGTCGGGCCGGCGCCGGCATCGGCGGCCGCGCCCCCGGCTGCAGTGGCGCCTGGCCCCACGGTCGCGGCGCTGCGTCCGGTGTCCAGTCGCCCAGCGCCGCCCGCGGCCTCAACCCAGAACGAGACTATCCGCCAGTACTGCGTCGGTTGTCACAGCGACCGCGCCAAAGCCGGTGGGCTGACGCTGGCCAGCTACGATGCCGCCACGGCGGCTCAGCACGCCGACGTCACCGAAAAGATGATTCGCAAGCTGCGGGCAGGCATGATGCCACCGGCTGGGGCGCGTCGTCCCGATGCGGCGACCATCACCGCGCTGGCCGAGGCACTCGAGGCCCGGATCGATGCCTCGGTGCCGGGCAATCGTGCCGGCGGACGCGTGTTCCAGCGCCTCAACCGCGCCGAGTACGCCAGTGCGGTGCGCGACCTGCTGCAGGTCGATGTCGACGTCACAGCGTTGCTGCCGGCCGACACGATCAGCGCCGGCTTCGATAACGTCGCCGATTCCCAGCTGTTCTCGACGACGCTGATGGAGTCATATCTTCGGGCGGCCGGACGGGTGACCACGCTGGCCCTGGGTGATCCCGCAGCCGAGTCGGCCGAGGCTCTCTATCGGGTGCCGAAGACGCAGTCGCAGATGGAACAGGTGCCAGGCGCCCCGTTGGGGACCCGCGGCGGCCTCTCGGTCATGCACACATTTCCGGCTGATGGCGAATACACCGTGCGCGTGGAACTGCATGGCAACGCCTGCGGGTTCCTGTTCGGGGGCCCCAATCTGAACGAGCAGATCGAGGTGTCGATCGACGGTGATCGCGTGGCCCTGCTCGACGTGAATCCCCGGCTGGCCGACGTGACCGGTGGCCTGATCATCAAGACCCCGACCATTCACCTCAGTGCCGGGCCGCACCGTGTGACGGCGGCCTTTCTGCAGCGCTTCGAGGGACCGATCAATGATCTGATTGCTCCCATCGATCACACCCTGGCCGACACGCAGATTGGCGTTTCGCATGGCCTGACTACCCTGCCGCACCTCAAGGACATGGCCATCGTCGGACCGTCGAAGGTGACCGGTGTCTCCGACACGCCGAGCCGACGGAAGGTGTTTACGTGCCGTCCCACGTCTCCCGCGGAAGAGAGCGCGTGCGCCTCGCGCATCGTGCGCAGTCTGGCCACCCAGGCCTTCCGGCGTCCGGTCACGACGTCCGACTTCGAGCGCCTGATGGCGTTCTATCGCAGCGGACGAGCCGACGGCGATTTCGAATCAGGTGTGGCCACGGCCCTCGAGGCGATTCTCGCCAGCCCCCAGTTCCTGTTCCGGCTGGAACCGGTGCCTGCCACCGCCGTCAAGGGACAGCCGTGGCGCCTGGACGATCACGCACTGGCGTCGCGCCTGTCGTTCTTCCTGTGGGGCAGCGGCCCTGACGACACCCTGATGAAGGCCGCATCGACGGGGCAACTGTCGACACCTGCCGCGATTGAGCGGCAGGTGACCCGCATGCTGGCCGACCCGCGATCAGAAGCGCTGGCGACGCGTTTTGCGGGGCAGTGGCTGCGTCTCGCTGACGTCGAACAGATTCTGCCCGACGCCATTCTCTATCCCTATTTCGATCGGTCGCTGGGCCGCGCGATGGTGCGCGAGGCCGAGTTGTTCTTCGACAGCCTCGTGCGCGAAGACCGCACCGTCACCGATCTGCTGACGGCCGACCATACGTTCGTCAACGGTCGCCTCGCTCGTCATTACGGCATTCCCAATATCACCGGGCCGGAGTTCCAGCGGGTGACCGTCAGCGATGAGCGCCGCGGTCTGCTGGGCAAGGGCGGCATTCTGATGCTGACGTCGGTGGCCGATCGCACCTCGCCGGTCATGCGCGGCAAGTGGGTGATGGAAGTGATTCTCGGGTCACCACCGCCGGCGCCGCCCCCGAACGTGCCCACGCTCGAGGAGACCGGGGCCGCCGGTGCCACCCGCCTGCTGACGACGCGCGAGCGCATGGAAGAGCACCGGAAGAATCCGGCGTGTCGCTCGTGCCACCGGGTCATCGACCCGCTCGGGCTCGCGCTCGAGAACTACGACGTCACCGGCAAGTGGCGCATCAGGGACAATGGCTCGGTTGTGGATCCGTCGGGGGAGCTGTACGACGGCACCCCGATGGATGGTCCGGCGGGGCTGCGTCGGGCGCTGCTGAAGCATCAGGATGTGTTTGTGCTGAGCTTCACCGAGAGCCTCATGACCTATGCGCTCGGCCGCCGCATCGAGCCGCAGGACATGCCGATGATTCGCCGCATCGTGCGCGATGCCGGTCGCCAGAACTACCGCCTGAGTGCGCTCATCAAGGCAGTGGCGACGAGCCCCGCGTTCAGGCTGGGGGCCGAGGTGCCGGTGACCACCGAGACCACGATGGCCCCGGCGCGCTGACACGCACAGAGACGACCGCAGACAGACAGGAGCTCGAACGATGCCATATCTGACCCGACAGACCTTGAACCGGCGCACCGTGCTCAAAGGGCTGGGCGTGAGCGTGTCGCTGCCGCTGCTCGACGCCATGATGCCGACGCGCATGGCTGACGCGCAGCAGATGGTCGGCAAGAAGCGGTTTGTGGCGATCGAGATGGTGCACGGCTCGGCGGGGTCTACGGCCTTCGGCGAGAAGAACCACCTGTGGGCGCCGGCAGAGACCGGCCGGAACTACACCTTCGGCACGTCGAGTCTCGCGCCGCTCGAGGCCTACCGCGATCACCTGACCATTGTCAGTCGCACCGATGTGCGCAACGCCGAGGCGTTCACGCCCCCTGAAATCGGCGGCGATCACTTCCGTTCGGCGGCGGTGTTTCTGACGCAGTCGCATCCGCACCAGACACAGGGGTCTGATGTGCGGGCCGGTGTATCGATCGACCAGATCTTCGCCAACCAGGTCGGGGGCGAAACACCGATTCCCTCGATGCAGCTGTGCATCGAGAACGTAGACCAGGCCGGCGGGTGCTTCTACGGGTATTCGTGCGCCTATACCGATTCGATCAGCTGGGCGACCCCCAACGATCCGCTGCCGATGATCCGCGACCCGCGCGCGGTGTTTGATCAGCTGTTCGGCGTGGGCGCGACGCCCGAGGCCCGCGCACGGCGCCGCCGGCGCGATCGCAGCATCCTCGACTGGGTGACGCAGTCGGTCAGTGACCTGCGCAAGACCCTGGGACCCGCCGATCAGGCCCGCCTGTCCGATTATCTGGAAGATGTCCGCGAGATCGAACGCCGGATTCAGAAGGTGGAAGCCAGCAACGCCAGCGGCGAGCCGCGCGACCTGCCCGGCGCCCCGGCGGGTGTGCCCGACTCGTATACCGAGCACGTCAAGCTGATGTTCGATCTGCAGGCCCTGGCCTTCACGGCCGACCTGACGCGTGCGTTTGCGTTCAAGCTCAGCCGCGACGTCTCGAACCGCGTCTATCCCGAGACCGGCGTGACCACCGGCTTCCACATTGCGTCGCACCACGGCGACCGCGACGATCGCATCACCGAGTTCGGCAAGATCAACACCTATCACGTGAGCCTGCTGCCGTACTTCCTCGACAAGCTCACGGCGGCGAAGGAAGGCGATCGCACGCTGCTTGACCAGTCGGTGGTGCTGTACGGGTCACCGATGGGCAATTCCAACGTGCACAACCACAAGCGGTGCCCGCTGATCCTGCTGGGACACGGCGGCGGTGCCATCAAGGGCGGCGTGCATCTGGCCGCGGCCGACGGCACGCCGATGGCCAATCCGATGCTGTCGGTGCTGCACACGCTCGGTGTGGACGTACCGTCGTTTGGTGACAGCACAGGCACGTTCGACCTCAATGCACCGGCGGTGACGACCGCCGCAGGAGCCTAGCCCATGACAGGTGCACATCGCTTCCTGCAGATGCTGACGACCACCGGGGTGGCGCTCGTGCTTGCCTCGGGACTCGCCGCCGCGCCGCCCGCCCCCGTGGCCGATGCGGCGCAGAAGGGCGATCTGGCGGCCGTGCGCCGGTTGCTGAAAGACGGCGCCGATGTGAATGCCGCAGCGGGTGATGGCACCACCGCGCTGCATCACGCCGCCATGCGTGGCGATGCCGACATGACAACGGTGCTGCTGGCCGCCGGCGCGAACGTGCGCGCCACCACGCGTCTCGGCGGATATACGCCGTTGCACCTGGCCGGACAGCGCGGTCACAGCGACGTCATTGACGCCCTGATCAAGGGCGGCGGAGACACCAACGCCGCCACGCAGACCGGGGCCACCCCGCTGATGATGGCGGCGGCCTCGGGCCATGTGCCGGCGGTGAAAGTGCTGCTGGCGAACAAGGCCAGCCTCAACGCCCGCGAGAAGGCCAATGAACAGACGCCTCTCATGTTTGCAGCGGCGTTCGACCGTGCCGACGTCGTGAAGCTGCTGGTCGAGGTCGGGGCCGATCTCAATGCCACCTCGAAGGTCACCGACGTCGCCCCGCTCATTTCGGCGGAAGAGGCGTTGCAGGAAGAGATTCGCGTGTCGACGCAGCGCAGCGGCGGGCAGGCGCCCACGCTGAATGCCCCCCAGAAGACCGTCTCGGCCGATGAGATTCCCGGCGTGACCCGGAACTTCCGCTACAACGAGCTGATCGGCAAGCAGGGCGGCTTCGGCGCGATTCACTTTGCGGCGCGTCAGGGCAGTCAGGCGTCAGTGGCGGCGCTGCTGGCGGGCGGTGTCCATGTGAACACCCGCGCGGTCAACGACGGCACCACGCCGCTGCTGATGGCGATCATCAACGGGCACTATGACCTCGCGATGTATCTGCTGTCGCAGGGCGCTGATCCGAACATGGCCGCCGAGAACGGGGCGGCCCCGCTCTATGCGACGCTCAACATCGAGTGGGCGCCCAGGTCGTTCTATCCCCAGCCCCGCGCGCAGCTGCAGCAGAAGGCCGATTATCTGCAGCTGATGACCGCGCTGCTCGACAAGGGCGCCGATCCGAATGCGCGGCTGCGCAAGAAGGTCTGGTATACCCAGTACAACTTCGACCTGCTGCGCACCGACGAGATCGGCGCGACCCCCTTCTGGAAGGCTGCCTACGCTTCGGACATCCGTGCCATGAAGCTGCTGGTGGCCCGCGGCGCTGACCCCAACATCACCACCGTCAAGCCGGCCAGCAACAACCGCGGCATGCAGGGCGGCACGCAGGCGCAGGCCGGCCCGTCCGGGCTGCCCCCCCTTCCAAGCGGAGGCCCTGGCATCGGTGCCCTTCATGCCGCCTCGGGCGTGGGCTATGGCGAAGGCTTCGCCGGGAACGCCCACCGCCTGGCCCCGACCGGGATGCTCGCGGCCGTCAAGTATCTGATCGAAGAACTGGGCCTCGACGTCAATGCGATCGATGACGATGGCAATACGGCTGTGCACCATGCGGCCTCGCGCGGCGACAACGAGATGATTCAGTACCTGGTCTCGAAGGGCGCCGATGTCACCCGCATCAACCGTGCGGGCCTGACGACGCTCGACATGGCCAACGGACCGGTGCAGCGGACGCAGCCCTATCCGGAAACCATCAAGCTGCTCGAGAGCCTGGGCGCCCGCAATAACAACCGTTGCGTGTCCTGCTAGGGACACGCCGCGGTGCAGGCCGGCGTCGCATCCGTCGGCGCCGACGTATACTCGCGACAGACCCATCATGCGTCGTTCCACTGCCATTCGTGTCGGGGGACTCTACTGTCTGCTGCTTCTGCAGGTGGCGTCGGGAACCCTGCGCGCGTCGCAGCAGGCCCAGGCTGCGGCTGTGCGCAACCGCCCGGCCGCAGAGGCCGCCCTCAAGGCCGGACGCCACGACGACGTCGAACGCCTGACGGCAGATGCCGGTGCCGATGAGGCTCTGGTGGTCATCAGGGCCCGTGCGGCGCGGGCCACCGGCGACTACGACAAGGCACAGTCACTGCTGGGACCCGCGGCCGACCGGCTGCGATCGGGCGATGCGGCACTCGAACTCGGCCTGCTGCAACTCTACCGGGGCCAGCGCCCCCAGGGGCGTCGCACACTCGAGCAGGTCATGATCGGGGCGCAGGATGCGGTCACCGCCAGCGACCTCGCGCGTGCGGCCCGAGCTGCCCGTGCCCTCGGACGCTTCGAAGATGCAAACGCCCTGTTTCGCGATGCTATCCGACTGACGCCGGACGACGCGGCGATCAACACAGCCTGGGGCGAACTCTTCCTCGAGAAGTTCAATAAGGCCGAGGCAACGCAGTCGTTCAAGGCGGCGCTCACCGCCGATCCGTCGTCTGTCGAGGCGCAGATGGGCATGGCCCGGGCGCTGGCCGACGAGAACCCTCCGGAGGCCCGTCGCCTCCTCGATCAGGTGCTGGCCGCCAACCCTCGTCACACCGAGGCGCTGACCGAACTGGTCGCCGCAGCCATTCAGCAGGATCGGAAAGCCGAGGCTCGCGAGTGGATTGCGAAGGCACTGGCCGTGAATCCGCAGAGCCGCGAGGCGCTCGCGCTCGAAGGCGGCCTGGCCTATGTGGAAGGGCGCACCGACGAGCTCGCACGCATCGAGGCGCGCGTGCGGACCATTCATCCGGCCGACGCGGAGTTTTATCGCACGCTGGGCGAGGTGACCGCCGGCTATTACCGGTTTGAGGAAGCGGCCACGCACGTGCGTCGTGCCCTGCAGCTCGACCGAGAGCACTGGCGGGCGTACGCCGATCTCGGCGCACATCTGATGCGGATTGGCGACGAGGCCGGTGCGCGGCGGATGCTGGAAATGGCCTTCCGGCAGGACCCGTATGATGTCGTCACGTTCAATCTGCTGGGCGTGCTCGACGCCCTCGAGAAATTCGGCAGCATCACCGATGGCCCGCTCGTCGTCAGGCTGCACGAGGACGAGTCGCCTGTGATGTCGCATTACGTGCCGGCTCTGGCGCGCGAGGCCTTCGAGACGCTCAGCCGCACCTGGGAGTTCACGCCGACCGGGCCGATTCTCATCGAGATGTTTCCGCGCCACGATGACTTTGCGGTGCGCAACCTCGGATTGCCGGGATTGCTCGGTGCCCTCGGTGCGTGCTTCGGCAAGGTCGTGACGCTCGATTCGCCAAAGGCACGCCCTCCGGGCGAATTCAACTGGGGCGCGACCCTGTGGCACGAGATGGCGCACGTCATCACGCTGCAGCTGTCGGGGCAGCGTGTGCCGCGATGGCTGACCGAAGGTGTCTCGACCTTCGAGGAGACACGCGCGGGTCGCGACTGGGGCCGCGAGATGGATGTGACCTTCGCGCGCGCCCTCGAGGCCGGCAAGGTCTTTCCGCTGAAAGACCTCAACAGCGGCTTCACCAACCCCGAGACGATCTCGCTGGCCTACTTCCAGTCGTCGCTCATCGTCGAGCACATCGTTGAACGATTCGGGCAGCCGCGCCTGCGCGCGCTGGTGCAGGTGTATGCGACGGGCGTCGATACGGACGCGGCCGTGACTCAGACGCTCAGTGTGCCGCTCGACAACCTGCAGGCAAGCTTCACCCAGTTCCTCGAGACGCGCTACGGGCGGCTGCGGCAGGTGCTGAAGGCCCCGGAGGGACTTGCGCAGGCCACGACCATCGAGGCCCTCGAGGCACTGGCCCGGCAGCACGCCGACTCGTTCCCCGTGCAGATGGCACTCGGCGAGGCGCTCCGTGCGTCGCAGCCGGCACGGGCCCTGACGGCCTTCGAGAAAGCGGCGGCTCTGGTGCCGAATGCCCCGGGCGATGAGAATCCACTGAGAGCCGTGGCCGAGGTGGCGCAGTCGCTGAAGCAGCCGGCAAGGGCGATCGAGGCGCTGGATACCCTCGGCACGCTCGACCCGGCAGCCCTGACGGCGGCGCGCACCCTTGCCACGCTCGTCGATCGGAAGGCACAGCCGCAGGTGCTGGAACGGGCGCTGCGCCGTGCCGTGGCGGTCGATCCGTTCGATGCACCGTCGCACACGACACTCGGGCAGCTGGCGATGGCCGATCGCCGGCACGCTGATGCGGTGCGCGCCTTCCGCATCGCGCTGGCAGCACGGCCGGTCGATCGGGCAGGTGCACACGCGGACCTCGCCGAGGCCCTGCTGGCCAACGGTCAGAAAGACGAGGCGCGACGGCAGGTGATGGCGGCCCTTGAGATTGCCCCGACCTATCCTCGGGCCCAGGAACTGCTGATCACCCTGAGTGGGGGGCGCTAGTGGCGGGCCGACGTGCTGCGGGCTGGCTGCGGTTGCCGATCCTCTGCGCGATCGCGCTGGCGGCACTGCTGACGGCAGCAGCCGTTGAGGCCCAGATTCCTGCGATGCCCGGCGACCGGCTGGCCGGGCTGCAGTGGACATTTGCCCGCGTCAAGTACACCGCGTCGTATGAGCGCCTGGGGGCCGGTCGACCACGCATGAGCTTCTGGGATGATCCCTGGGCTATCGATGCGCCTGCCGCCGAGCAGAATCTCTCGCGGCGCATCCGGTCGGTGACGGCGATTCAGGTGGGTGAGCCGGTGGTCATCGAACTGACCGACGAGCGCCTGTGGCAGTTCCCGTGGCTGTATCTGGTCGAGCCGAGCAACCTCGATCTGCAGCCCAACGAGATTCCGGTGCTGCGCGAGTTTCTGCTGCGCGGCGGCACGCTGACCTTCGACGACTTTCACGGCCCCTATGAATGGGAGCTGACCGTGCAGCAGATGTCGAAAGTGTTTCCCGACCGCGAGATCGTCGAGCTGACGCCGCCGCATCCGATCTTCTCGGCCTTCTACCAGCTGGAGAAGTATCCGCAGATACCCGGATTGGGATCGTTCTTCAGCGGACGCACCTGGGAGAAGGGCGGCTTCCAGCCGCACCTGCGCGCAATTCTTGATGACGAGGGACGGCCCATGGTGCTGTTCAACTGGAACACGGACATGGGCGACGGCGTCGAGTGGTCGAACGCCGAGGAATATCCGGGCTACCTCCGCTGGACGGCGCTGGCGTACCAGATGCTGATCAACGAGGTGGTGTATTCACTGACGCACTGACGGTGCGAAGGACACCTGACGACATGAACGAGTCTCTGCACGACATGCCCGAACTGGCCCGAGAGGTGGCGCACCAGCGTGAACAGGTGCTGACGGAACTGCGGAAGGTGATTGTCGGGCAGGACGAGGTCGTCGATCAGGTGCTGATGTCGCTGTTCTGTGGTGGTCACTGCCTCATCACTGGCGTCCCCGGCCTGGCGAAGACGCTGCTCGTCAAGACCCTCGCCCAGATTCTGCACCTGCGCTTCAAGCGCATTCAGTTCACGCCCGATCTGATGCCGGCCGATATCACCGGCACCGAAGTGCTCGACGACGAGGGCGGCCGCCGCGCGCTGCGCTTTGTGCACGGACCGATCTTTGCGCAAATCATCCTGGCCGATGAGATCAACCGCACGCCGCCGAAGACGCAGGCGGCGCTGCTCGAGGCGATGCAGGAGTATCACGTCACCGCCGCCGGCCGCACCTACGCGCTTGAGCGCCCCTTTTTCGTGCTCGCCACGCAGAACCCCATCGAGCTTGAGGGCACCTATCCACTGCCCGAGGCGCAGCTCGATCGCTTTCTCTTCAACGTCGTCATGACCTATCTCTCGGAAGACGATGAGGTGAAGGTGGTGACGGGCACTACGGGTCGGGCGGGAGCCGAGCCGGAGCGTGTGCTCGACGGCAACGACATCATGCGCATGCAGGAAGCGGTGCGGTCGGTGCTCGTTGCCGAGGACATTGCGCGTTATGCCGTGCGCCTGGTCGACAGTTCGCGGCCGGGTCGCGGGGCCAGGCTCGATTTTATCGAGCAGTATGTGAAGTGGGGTGCCGGCCTGCGGGCCTCGCATGGCCTTGTGCTGGGCGCGAAGGCCCGGGCGCTGGTGCATGGCCGACTGCACGTCACGGTCAAGGATGTGCAGGCGCTGGCGGCGCCGATTCTGAGGCACCGCGTGGTGCCGAACTTCTACGCCGAGGCCGAGGGCATGACGCCCGATCGCCTCATCGAGCGGCTGGTCGCGGCCGTGCCGGTGCCGACCAGCGGACTCTAGCCGCATGACGACGCCGTCGCGGTTCCTTGATCCGTCGGTCGTGGCCCGGCTGGGCACGATTGACATCAAGGCCCGCACCATTGTCGAAGGGTTCCTGAGCGGACTGCACCGAAGCCCGTTCCGCGGCTACAGCGTCGAGTTCGCCGAGTATCGCCCCTATCTGCCGGGAGACGACCTCGCCTCCCTTGACTGGAAAGTGTTTGCCCGCACTGATCGCCATGTGGTGCGCAAGTTCGAGCACGACACCAACCTCGAGTGCCACATCGTCCTCGACATCAGCCGGTCGATGAGTTTTGCATCGGGTGCCGTGTCGAAGCTCGCATACGGGTCTTATGTCGCCGCGACGCTGGCCTACCTGATGCATCGCCAGCACGATGCGGTGGGGCTGGTGACCGTCGACGATCGCATCCGCTTCCGCATGCCTCCCGGCGTGCGGTCGGGTCATCTGCGTGCGCTGCTGGTGGCCCTCGAGCGACTCACGCCAGGGGAGGCGACGAGGCTTGCCACGCCCTTCGGCGATCTCGTCGAGGCCATCGATCGGCGGGGACTCGTCGTGGTGATTTCCGATCTGCTTGACGATACCGACGCGGTCATCGACGGGCTGTCGCACTTCCGCCATAAGGGCACCGATGTGGTGGTGTTTCAGGTGCTCGACCCGTACGAGCGTGAGTTTCCATTCGAGCGTGCCTCGCGCTTTCGCGACATGGAGAGCGGCGCAGAGGTCGCGCTGGTTCCGGGTGAGATGCGCGAGCGATATGTGACGCGCATGCGTGAACAGATCGCGCACTATCGTCACGCACTCGGGCAGCATGGCATCGACTACTGTCTGCTGACGACGACCGACCCGCTCGACACGGCGCTGCTGGCGTACCTGCAGACACGGCGGAAGATCCGGTAAATGGGGGCGCTCTCATTTCTGGCTCCGATGTACCTGCTGGGGGCACTGGCGATTGCCGTGCCGCTCCTGCTGCATCTCTATCGACGACGCACCGAAGAGGTCATCGAGTTTCCATCGGTCGCATGGCTGCAGACAGTGCCGGTCGAGACGCACCAGCGGCGACGCCTGCGCGACTGGCTGCTGCTGATGCTGCGCGTGGCCGCGCTGCTGCTGCTGGCCGCGGCTTTCGCACGTCCCTACCTCGCGTCGGGCGAGGCCGCCATCAGCCGACCGCTCACGGTGCTGGCCGTTGACGTCTCAGCCAGCATGGCCGCGCCGGGTGTCTGGTCTCGAGCCCGGCAGGCTGCGATGTCGGCGCTTGATGCGGTCGCCGACGGCGAGCTGGTCGCGCTGGTACGCTTCGACAACACGGCCGCGGTCGCGGTCGCGCCCTCGTCAGACCGCGAGGTCGTGCGCCGCGCGGTTTCGGCAATGCAACCCGGGGAGGGCGCCACGGCGCTGCACGCCGCGCTGCGGCAGGCCACCGAACTGGTCGGGGCACGGGACGGACGCGTGGTCCTTGTGTCGGATGTGCAACAGTCAGGGTGGGATCGGTCACTGGCGGGTGTCGTTCCCGAGTCGATACCGGTCGATGTGCGGGTGGTGGAAGGCGCACGCAGCAACCTCGCCCTGACCGATGTCTCGCCCGTCCCCGCGTTGCCGGCGTCGACGGATAGTGCCGGGTTGCCTGCGGTTGCGGTGGCGATTCGGAACTTTGGAGTGGCCCAGCAGCAGACGACGGTGACGGTGCAGCCGGCAGGCGAGGCGCGTGCGGTCACGCAGGATGTGACGGTGGCGCCGCAGAGTGCCGTGTCGGTGCGGGTGCCGCTGGTGTCGCTTCCCGAGGAGGCCGTGGTGTCCATCACCGATCCCGACGGCATCCCCGCAGACAATCGACTGGCGTGGTCATCAACGCGCACGGATGTGGCGCAGGTCACCGTGCTCGTGGCCAATCCCGGTGGCAGCGACGGCTTGTATGTCGAGCGCGCGCTTGAGGCCGTGGCGTCACGTCGTCGTCTGCAGGTGTCGGTGATTGACGGGTTGTCGTATTCGTCTTCGGCGTCTCAGGGGGATGATTCATCGCATCTGCTGATGGTGCTGGGTTCGCGAACGCTCACCCGGAATGGACGGACCCGCCTGAAGCAGCACATCGAGGCGGGTCGCCCGGTTCTGGTGACGCTGGGGCCGCAGGTCGACCGCGAGACGATGCGCGAGTGGCTGGGGCGGCCACTCGCACTGCATCCGGACGATGGGCAGTGGCCGGGGCTCGGACGTCCTCTGGTGATCGATGACGTGCGGCATCCGGTGTTTCTCGGAGCTCAGCGCCCGGATGCCATGCTCGGTGACATACCGATCAGGCGCAGTGCGCGTGTCACCGCGCTCGACGGATGGCGTGTGCTGGCCCGGGTCAGCGATGGGACGCCGGTGCTGCTCGAGTCTGACGCGCCCGGCGGTCGTGTGCTGCTGTGGACGTCGGATGTCGACCAGCAGTGGAACGGCTTTCCGCTGTCGCCGGCCTTCGTGCCCTTTCTGGCCGATGCGGTGGCCTACCTGCTGGGGCAGGCCCCAGGAGGGCGTGACTCGCGTGCGGTGATGAATGAGGGCCACCCGTGGCCGCTGTCTGCGGAGGCGCTGCTGGCCGATATTCCGCGGGGGCCGAGACCACAGGCGCCGCCCCCCGAGGTGAGTGCCCGGCGCCTCGAGTCGGAGCAGCGATGGTGGCAGGCCGGGTTGGCGCTGATGCTGACCGCGCTGCTGATTGAAGGATGGATCGGGCGGCGCGCCCGCTGATTCGCGTACGATACGGCCTATGGACGCGCACGAGCACGCCGTCGGAGCCCTGCTGAGCCAGGTGCGTGAGCGCCTCTGGCGGAACAGCCGGCGCCGTCTCTGGACGGTTGGTCTGGCGGCCGCCAGCGTGGCGCTGGCTATCGGCCGTCTTGTCACCTGGTGGGTGGCGGGTGAGGGCGTGCCGCTGGTGGTGGCCGTTGTCGCCATGCTGCTGGCTGTGGCTGCGGTGCTGAGAGCCACCGCGCTGTCGATGCCTGCCGCTCCCACGGTGCGTGCGGTCGCTCGTCTCGTCGAGGAACGTACCGGCGGCCTCGATGACCTGCTGGTCACGCTGGTCGATCACGATGCGCAGCCGTCAGCGTCGGTCGAGGCACTGCGGCAGCAGGCCGAACGCGCTATTCGGGATGTGGCGGTCGACCATGTGGTGCCCACCCGCGTTGTGGCGCATGCGACACGCGGACTCGTCGCCGCAGGCATTGTGCTGGCCGTGGCTGCCCTCGGCGTGAGTCCTTCCGTGTGGCGCGCCTCACAGGTGGTCAGCGCCTACCTGTTTCCGGCGCGCATCGACATCGTGGTGGAACCGGGCGACAGCCGTGTGCGGCGCGGTGAGGCCGTGCAGGTCGCTGCCCGGGTCACTGGTGTCGAGGGCCTGGCACCGTCGCTCCTGCGCGAGACCGACACCGGTGTCGTGGCCGAACCCATGCCGCGTGCGGCCGACGGTCGTTTTGTGTGGTCACTGGCCGCGCTCGAGGCGTCGGTGACGTATCGCGTTACGGCAGGGCCGGTGACGACCGGGACGTTCCACATCGAGGCGATCGACGCTGCCGCGTTGACGCGCATCGATCTCACCTACAGCTATCCGGCGGCCATGCGTCAGCCGGCCCGCACCGAGGCCGACAGTGGGGACATCTTCGGTCCGCGCGGCACGGTCGTGACGGTCGACCTCGTGTTCGACAAGCCGGTGGTCAGCGGTGCCCTTCAACTCGGCACAGGCCAGCCGCTCGCGGCCGAACGCACCGCGGAGGGCCTGCGGGCCCGGCTGACGATCGATCAGGACACGACGTATCGAGTCGCAGCCCGTGACGGCGATGGCCTCGACAGCACAACGGGCGTCGAGTATTTCATCCGCATGCTCAACGATCGTCCTCCTGATGTGCGCATCGCGCGTCCCGGGGGCGATCGGCAGGTGACGCCTCTTGAAGAAGTGACCATCGAGGCCGTGGCCGACGATGACTTTGCGGTCGCGTCGCTCGAGATTGTGGTGCAGCGGCAGGGGAAAGCCGAGACCGTCGTCCCGGTGCGCACCAACCAGTCGCCGCAGGTGACGGGGCGTTATGTCGTGGCCATGGAAGATCTCGGTGTGAAGCCCGGTGAAATGGTCAGCTATCACGCACGGGCGCGCGACGTCGGCCGCGGTCGTGCCGCGACCGAGGTGCGCAGCGACATCTACTTCCTCGAAGTGAAGCCGTATGAGGAAACCTTCCGCGCCGCCCAGACACAAGCGGCCAGCGGGCAGATGGCTGCCCCCGAAGTGCAGGCGCTGGTGGATGCGCAGAAGGAGATCATCGCCGCGACATGGAAGCTCGATGCACGTGCCCAGCGTGCCGGGGCGTCTGCGGCGCGTCGCGATCTGAACGAGCTGGCGCAGGCGCAGCGGGCGCTGCGCGACCGTGCCCTCGAAGAAGCGGGCAACGTGGCGCAGGCCCTGGCTGATCCGACCCGCCGGCGTCGGCAGGCGCCGCCCGGGGCTGGCGGTGCCGCGTCACCCATGCAGGCAGCGGCCGAGGCCATGGGTGAGGCCGCCGAGGAACTTGAGCGGGCGCGACCGCGGCAGGCCCTGCCGCGCGAAATGGAGGCGCTGGAGCAGCTGCTCAAGGCCGATGCCGACGTGAAGGAACGGCAGATCGCCCGCCAGCAGGGCAACGGGCGCGCAGGCAATCGGCAGTCGCCCGATATGTCGACGCTGTTTGACCAGCAGCTGAGACAGCAGCAGCAGACCAGTTACGAAACACCGACGACCACCGAGACCCGCGAAGAGACCCCGCCTGAGACTGACCCGCTGTCGCGCATTCGCGAGCTGGCCCGGCGTCAGGAGTCGCTGCAGCGCCAGCAGGAAGAGCTGGCCCGCAATCGGGAGCGGCTTGAGGCGGAAGAGGCCCGGCGGCAGCTCGAGCGCCTGACACGCGAGCAGCAGCAGCTGACCGAGCAGGCCTCGTCGCTGGCGCGTGATCTCAGGCATCAGTCCTCGTCCTCACCACAAGGCACGGAGGAATCGCGCGCGAGGCAGCAGGGCACCGAGGAGTCGCGGGCGATGCAGCAGGCGGCCGAGCAGATGCGGTCGGCGGCGGGTGATCTGCAGCGGCAGGACCCGACGCAGGCCAGCGCCCGCAGCGGGCGCGCGGCCGAGGCCCTGCGCAATCTGTCGCGCCAGATGGAACGGGCCCAGCCCGAGGCGCGACAGCGGGCACTGGGCGATCTGCAATTCGAGGCGCGGCAACTGGCCGAGGCTGAGCGACGCTTGGCGGCCGAGGCCGAGCAGCGGGCGCGGACGCCGGATGCCAGTCGCGCACCGTCGCCGGCAGCCGCGACAGACGACGCGCGGCGACTCGCCGCCGAACAGAATCGCCTCGCCGATCGGGCGGCGCAACTCCGTGACGCCGCCAGGCAACTGGCGCGTGGCCTTTCGCCCGACCGCGAACCCGACCCCACGACGCGCGAACAGCAGCAGGCGGCGGTCGACGCCGCGCGTGCGCTCGAGCGCAGCCAGCTCGAGGCGCAGATGCGGGGGTGGGCAGAGCGGCTGGGCACGCGCCCCGAAGCCAGTGCCGAGGCCGCCGCTCAGGCCCGCGAGATGGCGCGCGCGCTGGATCGCGTGGCCGGACAGCTGGGCGAAGCCGCCGGAGTGAGTGACCGCGAAGGCGAGCGCCTGTCCGAGGCCCTGCAGCGCACCGGGGAACTGCGGACGCAGATGGCCGAGGCTCAGCGTGCCCTGGAGGCGCTGGCGAAGGAGGCCGACACCCCGGATACCGACCCCGACCGACAGCGGCGGATCGAACGGCTGCAGCGGGACGCGCAGGGGCGCATGGGCGAGGCACGGGCCCTTGCCGAGGGCTTGCAGCAGTCGAGCCCGGAGCTGCGTCAGGCCCCCCCCACTCCTGAAGACTGGAGCCCCAGCCTCTCGGCCCCGGGCACCGAAGCGTTCAAGCAGGATCTGTCGAGCTGGGAATCGCTCAAGCGTCAACTGCTCGCCGCCGTGGATCGCACCGAGCGGCGGCTGACTGACGCGCTGCGCGCACGCATGTTGACCGATCGGCTGCCGGCGGGCGGGGCCTCACAGGTGTCCGACGAATATCGGCCACTGGTTGACCAGTATTTCCAGACGCTGCCGACGCCGAGGCGGCCTCAGCAGTGACGCCCGGGATTCGCTCCGCATGAGCCTTGCCGTCGTCTGGCCCTGGTGGGCGCTGGCGGCCGCTGCCGTCGGCATTGTGATTGCGGCCGTGGCGGCGTACCGTCGCGCTGTACCGCCGCTGACCGAGAGGCAGCGGGCTGCCCTCGTGGCCCTGCGCGTGCTCGTCCTGAGCGCCCTTGTCGTGGCGCTCTTGCGCCCCGTGCGGCAGTCGCCCAGTGCCGAGCAGCCCACGCGTCTGCTGCCCGTTGTGGTCGATGTGTCGGGCAGCATGGGCATTCCCGATGCGCCCGAAGGGAAGACGCGCCTCGATGCGGCACGTACGCTGGTGCGCACCATCGAGTCACAGCTGACTGGCGCGCGCCTGCGTGTGGAAGTGTGGCCGATGCACGATGGCACCACGGCAACCGATGTGAACGCACTGCGCGCGGAGGGGACTCGCAGCGATCTGGCGGCCGCGATCGACGAAGTCGCCGGACGCGCCCTCGCTCGGGATGCCGCCGCCGTCGTGCTGGTCTCAGACGGAGTGACCACCGATCGCGGCGGGGCGCGACCCGAACGGCGCGACGCGTTGCCGCTGTTCACCATGGCTGTCGGAGGCGCGCAGGCAGTGCGCGATCTCGATGTCGTGCGCCTCGAGGCCGGGACTGCCACCTTGCCCGGTTCGGCCATCGACATACTCGCGGTCGTCGTTGCCCGCGGGATGCGCGGACGTGCCGTGACGCTGCGGCTCAGCGAGAACGGGCGGCCCGTCGACTCAGCCGCGGTCACCCCTGATGCCGACGTGGCCACCATTCCCTTCCGGTTTGTGGTCACGCCTCCCCCTGATCAACCCACGGTGTATGCCACCGAGGTGCAGCAGGCCGAGGCCGATGCCGTGCCCGGCAACGATCGGCGTCAGGTGCTGGTGCCGCCCCAGATGGGCCAGCGGCGTGTGCTGCTGATGGAAGGGGCCCCCGGCTTCGAGCACACATTCCTCAAGCGTGCCCTGGCCACCGATGCCGCGCTGTCAGTCGATGCCCTCGTGCGCAAGGGGCGCGATGATCAGGGCCGCGATACCTTTGCGGTGCAGGCCACGGAAGATCGCGCGGCGGTGCTGGCCCAGGGATTTCCCTCGAGTCGGGAAACACTCTTCCAGTATGACGCCGTGGTGCTCAGCAATGTCGAGGCCGAGTTCTTCACGCGGGCACAGCTCGAGCTGGTGCGGCAGTTTGTGGCCGAGCGCGGTGGTGGCCTGCTGGTGATGGGGGCACGCAGCTTCGAGCGCGAAGGCATGGCGGCCACGCCCATCGCTGATGTGCTGCCGGTTGATCCGGCCGTGCGTCGGTGGCAGGATGCGGCGGCCGATGAGGCCGCGAGGAACCTGTCGACCAACGCCCCTGCCGTCACGCGCGATGGTGCCACGCACCCGGCCACGCGCCTGTCCATCGACGGCGATGACAGCGCTGCGCTGTGGCGCACCCTCCCCCCGCTGGCCTCGGTGTCTCCGATGGGCGCACCGCGTCCAGGGGCGCAGGTGCTGGCGGTGACGGCCAATCCCGGAGGCCAGGCGAGCCCGCTCATCGTCATGCAGCGCTTCGGTCAGGGGCGATCGATCGTCTTCGCCGGGGAAGCGGCATGGCGGTGGCGGATGATGCGCCCCTCGTCCGACACGGCCTACGCCACGGTCTGGCGCCAGATGATTCGAGCCCTGGCCGCACCAGCGCCCGGGCCCGTGATGATGAGGGCCGCAGGCGTCACGGGAGGGCAGGGCCAGACGCCGGTGCTGATCGACGTGCGTGACCCGCGGTTCCTTCCGGTGACCGACGCCGAGGTGACGCTCACCGCGCAGGCCCCCGATGGTCGGACACGGTCGCTGCAGCCCGTGCTGACCGATGCCGCCGCCGGACGCTATGCCGTCGTGGTGCCGACGTCGGACGCCGGTGTCTGGACGCTGACCGCCGAGGCGGTGCATCGCGGCGTGGTGCGCGGCACGACGGTGACCCATCTGCTGATCCCGCCGCCGAATGACGAATTCACGCGACCCGAGGTGAACCTGCCCGTGCTTCGTCGCATGGCGGACGCAGCGGGCGGGGAGGCGTTCACCGCCGACACGCTCCCGGCCCTGATCGATCGCCTGCGCGGTCTGCAGACGTCGCCGGCCCGATACGAGGAAGTCGACCTGTGGCACAACGTCTGGACGCTCGCAGGTATCATCGCGCTGCTGGCGACGGAATGGACCCTGCGTCGCCGTTGGGGAATGCTATGAACACTCGCCACCGATGTGCCGTGATCGTTGCGCTGTGGGTGCTGTTGCTGACCGGGCAGGCCACGGCCGAAACGCGGCGTGCGCTGATCATCTCGGGGGCGTCCGGCGGCGAGAAGTACGCCACCGACATGGCGCAGTGGCGGACGACGCTGCGCGAGGCGCTGGTGTCGCGCCATCGGTTCGATCAGGCGCAGGTGCAGGTGCTCGTCGATGAGGCCGCCGCCGAGGGGACGCGGGCGACAGCGGCCGCCGTGAAGACGACACTGGCCCGCCTGCGCAGCGAGGCGGCACCAGACGACTTCCTGCTGGTCGTGCTGTTCGGGCACGGCACCTTTGACGGCGAGGTGGCGAAATTCAATCTGGTGGGCCCTGACCTCACCGCAGCCGAATGGCAGCAGGCCCTGGCGGGCATTGCCGGACGCGTTGCGATCGTCAACACCACCGAGTCGAGCTTTCCCTTTCTCGACGCCCTGAAGGCCCGGGGGCGCATCGTCGTGACCGCGACGAACTCGGCGGCGCAGAAGTACGCGACGGTCTTCCCGCAGTATTTCGTCAAGGCGATGAATGAGGCGTCGACGGATCTCGACAAGAATGGTCGGACGTCGCTGCTCGAAGTGTTCGAGGCGACGAGCCTCGCCGTGGCGCAGCACTACGAGCAGCAGGGCCTGCTGACGACCGAACGGGCTCTCATCGATGATTCCGGAGACGGGCGCGGCAGCGAACAGGGCGCCGAGGGCGGGGACGGCGCACTGGCCCGCACCTGGCAGATCGATGCAGAGCCACAGGCCGCCTCGACCGACCCTGAAGTGAACGCCCTGTTGCAGCGTCAGCGGACGCTCGAGGCCGAGGCCGAGGCGCTGAAGCTGCGCAAAGACTCGATGCCGGCGAACGAGTGGCAGTCGGCCTACGAAACACTGATGCTTGATCTGGCGCGCGTGTCACTCGAGCTGCGCAAGCGCGGCTAGGCGCCCCACCACTCGACCTGCGCGCGCTCGGGTCGCTCGAGCGGCTTCACGAGCAGCACCCCTGCCACAAAGCCCATGACGTGCGCCCAGAAGGCGACGCCGCCCGGGAGATCGGCCGCGGTCGCCAGCGATCCGAGGCCGCTGAGAAACTGCATCAGGAACCACAGACCGAGGAAGAAGACCGCCGGCACTTCCGTGAGCAGAAACGGAAACGGCAGCAGCGTGAGCACACGCGAGCGCGGATAGAGCACAAAGTACCCGCCCATCACACCGGCAATGGCGCCGCTTGCGCCCACCATCGGCACGACCGACTCGCGGTTCAGCAGCACCTCGGCCAGCGCCGCCACCAGGCCCGTCAGCAGATAGAACAGCACGAACCGGGGACGACCGAGGCGGTCTTCCACGTTGTCGCCGAAGATCCACAGGTAGAGCATGTTGCCGCCCGCATGACCCACGCCCGCATGGATGAACATCGACGTCAGCAGCGTCAGCGCGGAAGGCGCGGCTGGAATGATGCCCCACTCGCGGATGAAGCGATCGAGGGCCTCGGGCGGCAGCGTCAGCTCGTAGCCGAAGACCAGCACGTTCAGCCCGAGCAGCACGTACGTGACCCAGGGCGTGGTGCGCGTCGGGATGATGTCCTTCAGGGGAATCATGGTCTGTGGTTAAGATCGTGGCATGACTTGTCAGACGTGCGGCACCGAGATCGCGGACAAAGCACTCATCTGCTACCGCTGCGGCACAGCCACGGCGGCTCCTCGGGTGCCTCCTCCGGCCTCGCGTCGCGCTTCGGGAGGATTCCCGTGGCGGATCGCCGCCCTCGCGTTGCTGCTGCTCGCTGCGGCGGCCCTCTGGTGGTGGCTGCAGCGCGGGGTGCTGGCGTCGTGATTGCGCGCGCCGGGTAACTGCGTCAGCGCCGTACCGCGGCGATGGTCGATCAGCGCCGCGGACCCACGGCCCGGTTGTGCAAGTCGGGCAGGGAGGCCACCACGACATCGCCCACCACCTGGAGGCTTTGTGCACTCACCTGATCGAGCGTATCGGCCGCCGTATGCCACGCCGGATAGTCGAGGTCGATGATGTCGAGCGACGGCACGCCGGCCTCGAGAAACGGTATGTGGTCGTCTTCGACGGGGAATGGCTCGTCCAGAAAGTGCGCGCCGTGCCCGAGGCGCCGGGCGGTCGCCCAGACAATGTCGGTCATCCAGCGCGTCGAGTTGGTGTCGCGTCGCACGTTGAGCGAGCGGTCGCCAATCATGTCGAGCAGCACAAGACCGCGGACGCTGCCGAGGGTACCGGCCTGTCGTGCCGCGGCGACATAGTGACGGCTGCCGTAGGTGTGGTTGGGGGCGACCCATTCGCCCCAGGCTTCCTCGCCGTCGAAAAACACGAACTCGGTCGTCAGCGGCAGGGGCGGCCGCGCTTTCATGACGCGGGCCAGTTCGAGCAGGGCTCCGGTCGACGAGCCGCCGTCGTTGGCACCGACGAATCTGAACTCCTGAACCGGCTTGCTGTCGAAGTGACTCGCCAGCAGGAACCGTTCGGGGCGCTGCCCGGGCAGGGTGGCGATGACGTTGGTCATGCGGACACGGCCCACGGGCGTGTGTGCCTCGAAGGACTGCTCAGTCGGCGCGTAGCCGTCCTGTCTGAGGGCGGCGATGATGTGCGCGCGGGCGCGGGCATTGGCGGCAGACCCGGCGGGGCGTGGACCGAAGGCCACCTGCTCGCGCACGAGCGTCATGGCACGGGCACTGTCGAAGGTGGCAGGTGCAGCGGGGGCAGGGGCCGGACGCTGAGAGGCGGCGAGCGGGACCAGTGAGAGGGTCCCGCTCGCCAGCAGCAGTGCGACCGATGAGGCGAGTGGCCGGCGCCGTGTCGCAGTCATCGGAGAGGTCGTCGGCTAGCGTGACGCCATCGGGACGTAGTCGCGCGTGCGCGCCCCGGTGTAGATCTGCCGCGGACGGAAGATCTTCTGGTCGCCGTCGAGCAGCATCTCTTCCCACTGCGCCACCCATCCCGTGGTGCGGGCGATGGCAAACAGCACGGCGAACATGTCGACCGGGAATCCCATGGCTTCGTAGATGAGCCCCGAGTAGAAGTCGACGTTCGGGTAGAGCTTGCGCTGCACGAAGTAGTCGTCTTCGAGCGCAATGCGTTCGAGTTCGAGGGCAATGTCGAGCAGCGGATTCTTGCCCGTCACCTCGAACACCTCGTATGCCGTGCGCTTGATGATCTTGGCCCGGGGGTCGTACGACTTGTAGACGCGGTGGCCGAAGCCCATCAGGCGGCCCTCGCCGCCCTTGACGCGCTTGATGAAGTCGGGAATGGCCGACACGCTGCCGACTTCCTGCAGCATGCGGAGCACCGCTTCGTTGGCACCGCCGTGCAGCGGGCCGTAGAGGGCAGCCGCCGCGCCGGCCAGGGCCGAGTACGGATCGGCATGCGAGCTGCCGATGCCGCGCATCGTGCTGGTCGAGCAGTTCTGCTCGTGGTCGGCATGCAGGATGAACAGCACGTCGAGCGCGCGCTCGAGCACCGGATTCGGTGTGTACTTGGCTTCGGCCATCTTGAACAGCATGTTCAGGAAGTTGCCGGTGAAGCTGAGATCGTTGTCGGGCTGGACGTAGGGACGCCCGATGCTGTGGCGGTAGGCGTAGGCGGCGATGGTCGGCATCTTGGCGATGAGCCGCAGCATCTGCAGCCTGCGACGGGCCGTGTCGTTGATGGCCTTGCCGTCCTTGTAGAAGGTCGACATCGCGGCCACCGTGCTGACGAACACGCCCATCGGATGCGCGTCGTAGTTGTAGCCCTCGATGAATTTCTTGATGTTCTCATGCACCATCGTGTGCATGGTCACCTGGTGTTCCCAGGCCTTCAGCTGCGCCGGCGTCGGCAGCTCGCCGTTGAGCAGCAGGTACGACGTCTCGAGATACGTGCTGTGCTCGGCCAGCTGCTCAATCGGATAGCCCCGGTACTCGAGCACGCCGATGTCGCCGTCAATGAACGTGATGCGGCTGCGGCACGACGCGGTGTTCATGAACGCCGGGTCGTAGGTCAGCAGGCCGGTGTCGTCAGGTGCCTCGGACTTGATCTTCTTCAGATCAGTGGCCTTGATCGCACCGTCGGTGATGGGAAGTTCGTAGGTCTTGCCCGTGCGGTTGTCAGTGATTGAGAGCGTGTCAGCCATGGCGTAAATCTCTATCATTGTAGTCCAGTGCCTGCCTCGTGCGGGCACCGGATCGGCGGCCCGTTCCATGCCGTCGGCGCATGGGTGTCATGAAGCCGGAGACGCGGACGTGTGGGGAATCGGGCGGGCCGACAGTCGCCGGAGGCCTGCTCAGACGCCGGAGGGAGGCTGGTGGCGCACGTCCCGGGCCGACACCATGAACACCACGGCCTCGGCGATGTTGGTCGCGTGGTCGCCCACGCGTTCGAGGTGCCGACCGGTCAGCAACAGCGCCAGTGCCGGGGCGATGACCTCGGGCTGGCGGGCCATCGCCCCCTGCAGTTCCTCGGACAGCTGCCGGTTGAGACGGTCGAGCTCCTCGTCGACGGGCAGCACGGCGGCCGCCCGTGCGGCGTCTCTGCGCACACAGGCATCGAGTGCATCCCGGAGCATCGTGGCGGCATGGTGTCCCATCCGTTCGACCAGCGAGGTCTGCGGGAGCGGGGCATGGCGCACCACCTCCTGCCCCCGCTGCGCGATGTTGATGGCCAGGTCGGCGACGCGTTCAAGGTCGCCGTTCACCTTGATGATGCCGACGACCATCCGCAGGTCGACGGCCACCGGCTGGTGCAGGGCCAGGATGGTCAGGCTGTGCGCATCAATCTCACGCTGCAGGTCGTTGATGGGGCCGTCCTGCTGCAGCACGGCGTCGAGCACCGAGGTCTGGCGCCCGACCACGCCGGCGACGGCCTGGCGGAGCTGTTCCTCGGCCAACCCGCCCATGGTCAGCAGGCGGCGGGTCAGGGCCTCACGTTCGTCTTCGAAGTGCCTGAGCAGTCGTTCCATGGCAGGTTCGTTCCCGGTCAGCCGCAGCGGCCTGTGACGTAATCCTCGGTGAGTCGTTCGGCCGGGGTGGTGAACAGGCGGGACGTCGGGCTGCATTCGACAAGGCGGCCCAGCCAGAGGAACGCGGTCTGATCCGACACGCGTGCCGCCTGTCGCACGCTGTTGGTGACCAGCACGATCGTCAGCCGCTGGCGCAAGGTGTAGATCAGCGACTCGATGCGCTGGGTCGCTACGGGGTCGAGTCCTGCTGCGGGGTCATCGAGCAGCAGCACCTCAGGGCCGAGGGCCAGGGCCCTGGCCATCGTCAGGCGACGGCGCTGGCCGGCCGTCAGCCCGTCGGCCGGACCGTTCAGTTGATCTTTCACCTCATCCCAGAGATGCACCTCACGCAGGGCCTCCTCGGCTCGGACCAGGCGGGCACGCGCGGTGCGCCACTGGCCGCTGACCTCCAGGCCATAGGTCATGTTGTCGATGACGCTGCCCGGCAGCAGGGCGGTGTCGGCACCGACCAGCCCGACACGCCGGCGGAGGTCGGTGACCCGCATGCCTGACGTGAAGATCGACGCCCCCTGCAGTCGCACGTCGCCCTCAATGCGCACGGAAGGCAGCAGCGAGATCATCCGGTTGATGGTGCGCAGCAGCGTGGTCTTGCCACAGCCGGTCGGACCGATGACAGCGGTCACGGTACCGGCAGGAACGTCGAGCGAGACGCCGTCGAGGGCCCTCACGCCACCCACGTGCACCGTCAGGCGCTCGGTCTGCAGCATCACGGCCGACGCCCCCGGTTCGAGTCGGGCGCAGGTGTCAGCCACGCGGCGACCGTCGTGAGGCCCACGAGCAGCCCGATCACAGGGGCCACATCCGGTAAGGCCGGTGACGGGGCGGAGGCGGGCACATGGAACGGGATGCCAGGCAGGGGCATCCAGCGCGTGTCGAGGGTGCGCATCCACGCCGGCAGGGCAGGGGGCGAGGTCATGGCGATGCCGATGGCTACGAAGGGCAGCCACTCGAGGGTCGCCCGAGTCACGGCGCCGGTGAGGTGACGCACCATCGGACGCGCGGCCGCTGGCAGCACCAGGTGCCGGAGCGTCTGTCGCCGACTGGCTCCGAGTGCGCGCGAGGCCTCGCGCAGCGAGGCCGGTACAGCCGCCAGCGCCCCACGGACGGCCAGGGCCGCCTGCGGTCCCAGCAGCAGCGCAAACAGCAGGGCTGCCGACCAGGCATCGGGCGGTGTGCACCTGACGGCGGTGACGACCGGGACGAGCAGCACGGCGTAGACGAGTGGTGGCAGGGCCGACAGCCAGGCGATCACGACATCGACGGGCCTCGTCCAGGACGAGCCCTCTGAGAAGTCCTCGAAATAGATGCCGATCAGCGTGCTCACCGCGAGCGTGGTCGTCCCCGCGATGAGGACCAGCGGGCCGAGCCCGAATGTTCCGCCCTCCGGTGACAGCCGGGCCGTGTCGGACAGTGTCCCCGTGGCTGCCTGCAGCACTCCCAGAGTCAGCAGTGCGCCGAGCCCCTGCGCGCCGGCGGCCAGCACGGCACCGGCCACGGCGGGCAGCGCAGCGGGCAGCACGAGGGTCAGGGCAATCGATAGCGCCCCGGCCCCCAGGGCTGCTGCCGCGTCCCGTAGCGGGCGTGTCACCGTCTGGAAAATCCCGTCGCAGCGCATGGTCAGCACCGGCACCATCGTGGCTGTCAACAGCACCGCCAGCACCATCCCGGACAGGGCGGTGTCGGACGGAAGCAGCGCCGTGAGCACTGCGGCGGCCATGACCACGATGGGTACCGAACCCACCAGGCGGATCACGCGTCGCAGCAGCGTTCCGAGCGCGGGAGGCACCAGCTGCAGCACGAGCGCGGCACCGGCGGCGACGGCGAGCGACACGGCCAGCGCCAGCACGGTGGCCCCGAGGACTTCGGGCATCGACGGCGCAAACTCTGCCGACATTCCCTGAGCCTACCCCGGTTCCCGGTGACCGGTTCGTTACCGTCGTGTTAAATCGGTGTGCAGATGACGCCGGGCTGGCAGGCGCGGCGCCCGGCTGCGGGCGGCGGAACGTTCCGACTGTTCCTGCTGAATCTTCGCCAGTACCACCGGCTTGCCCAGCGCGTCCTCGAGCACCGGCAACTGGCGGCGGGTCGCCCAGGCCTCGAGTTCCGCGTCACCACTCACCGCCAGATGCAGTCGCAAATCGGGGCCGCGGTCGCGCAGGCTGAGCGCCTGCACCACACCGTGGCGTGACCGATCGAGCGTCTCGGCCAGGCGCAGGAACGCCGAGAGGATGCGCACGCGGCGGCGGTCGGCCGTGTCGAGGTCCGCGAAGCCTTCATGGTCGCGCTTGGGCGCAGAGCGGCGGTGGTACCGGGCGACGAGCGCGATGAGATCGATTTCCCGAGGCTCGAAGCCGCGCAGGTCGCCATGCTTGATGAGGTAGTGCGAGTGCCGATGGTGCCGCTCGAAGCTGATGTGGTTGCCGATGTCATGCAGCAGCGATGCATACTCGAGCCACTCGCGTTCGGCATCGCCGTAGCCGTGCAGACGTCGTGTCTCGTCGAACATCGTGAGGGCGAGCCGCGTCACCTGACGCCCGTGCGCGTCTTCCCACTGGCAGCGCTCGGCGAGTTCCATCACGGAGCGCCGACGCACATCCGGATACTGATCGACGCGCGCAATGTCGGAGGCGTGCTGGCGGATGTAGTCGAGAATCACGCCCTCGCGCAGCGCCAGGTCGCACAGCGTCAGCTCGCGGGCCCCGAGCCGGCTCAGCAGAGTATCGAGCAGGATGGCGCCGGCCACGACCAAATCGGCACGCTTGGGATCAAGCCCGGGAATCTGAAGTCGCGCGTCGAGGTCGAGCGAGGTGACCAGTTTCCTCACCTGCCGGATGGCCCTGGCAGACACGCGCAGATTACGCAGTTCATCCGGGGGCGACCCGTGCTCGAGTGTGGCCGCCAGTTGTCCAATCGACAGAATCGTGCCCGACGTGCCGACGACCCGGCCACCTCCCGCGCCGGCGATGAGCGTGACGTACTCATCGATTTCCTGCCGGATGAACGCAACCAGGCGGCGCTCGTCTCGGCGAGAGATCGGGTCTGACAGCACGAAGCGTTCCGTGAGCCGGATCACCCCGAGCTTGAACGAGCGGGCCAGGCGCGCCTCAGGGCCGCTGCCAAGCGTGATCTCCACGCTGCCGCCGCCGATGTCGACCGCCACTACGGGCGCCGTGGTGTCGACCCCATAGACCACGGCGCGATGAATCAGCCGGGCCTCTTCCGTGCCGGAAATCAGGCGGGGCCTGATGCCGGTGTGGGTTTCGATCGCGGAGAGAAATGCGCCGCCGTTCTGGGCTTCGCGCGTCGCGCTGGTGGCGACGGCCAGCAACTGATCGACCTGATGCGATCGGGCGAGGCGTTCAAATTTCGAGAGCGCCTGGAGGGCGGCGGTCTGCGGCGCGCGGGCCAGTTCGCCGCCGTCAAGGCCACCGCTGCCGAGGCGCACCATGTCCTTTTCCCGGTCGATGATTTCGAACGACTGGTCGTCGCGCACCTGCACCACGATCATGTGCACCGAGTTGGTTCCGATGTCGATGGCGGCCAGTCGCATGGAAGAGAGTGAAGGACTGGCGTCAGTATACTGACCACGCCGTGCGCGTGCTCGTGATCATCAATCCATTCTCCGGGGCCAGCCGGCGCCTGCCCGTGCCTGCACGGATCGCCCTGGCCACGCGGGTGTTGCGCGAGGCCGGACACGAACCGGACGTGCGGGTGACCACCGGGCCCGAGGATGCCACCCGCTGGGCACACGCCGCCGCCGCTGACGGCGTCGACCGGGTGGTGGCCTGGGGCGGCGATGGCACGGTGAACGCCGTGGTCGCGGCGCTCATCGGCTCGCGAACGAGCCTCGCTGTCATCCGCGCGGGGTCGGGCAACGGCCTGGCGCGCGAACTCGGCATTCCGCGCGATGCCGAGTCGGCCATGCGCATCGCGGCTGGCGCGGTGACGAGGGTCATCGATGCCGGGCGGCTGAACGGTCGCTGGTTTGTGAATGTCGCCGGTGTGGGTTTCGACGCCGAGGTGGCACACGGCATCGCGCAGCCCCGGGCACGCCGGGGGCTGCTTGGCTATCTGTGGCTTGTGGCACGACTGGCTCCCGGGTATCGTCCACGCGAATACACGGTGTCGATCGACGGTCACGAGCACCAGACACATGCGTGGGTCATTGCTCTCGCGAACTCCCGCCAGTATGGGCACGAGGCCATCGTCGCGCCGCACGCTCGCCTCGACGACGGGCTGATGGATGTGGTGACGGTGGAACGGCCGCCCCTGTGGCAGCTGGTGCGCGACCTGCCCCGGTTGTTCACGGGACGCCTCGAGCCCGGGCCGTGTGTCCGCATGGCACAGGGGCGGGTGGTGCGCATCACCTGCGGCGACGCCGCCGAGATGGCCGTGCATGTCGACGGCGAACCGATGATGGCCCGCGGTGTCATCGAGGCCGACATCGCCCGCGGCGCCCTGCACGTCTGCGTGCCGGCTGGGCGTTGATCAGGCGAGGAACCGGTAGCCCAGCCCTACGACAGTTTCGATCTGCTGCCCTGCCGGACCGAGCTTGGCCCGCAGGCGCCCGACGTGCACATCGACCGATCGGGTTTCGATCACCTGGTCATAACCCCAGACCCGCTCCAGCAGCCGGTCGCGCGAGAGCACCCGGTTCCGGTTCTCGACGAGATACTTCAGTAGTTCAAACTCGCGACGGGTCAGGCGCACCGGCGCGCCATCCACGGTAATCGACACGGCGTCGAAGTCGGCGACGAGATGCCGTCCCCGATACACCTGCGCGGTGGGCGCTTCGGCCGACTTGCCCCGCCGCAGGGCCGCGCGCACGCGGGCCGCCAGCTCACGCAGGCTGAAGGGCTTGGTGATGTAGTCGTCGGCGCCCGCATCGAGGCCGGTGACCCGATCAGACTCGCTCGCCATCGCCGTCAGCATGATGATGGGCACCTGCGCTGTGGCCGAACGCGCCTTGAGCAGTCGGCAGACTTCCAGTCCACCGAGCACGGGCAGGTTAAGGTCGAGGATGATGACATCGGGCGGCTGTTCGCCCGCGAACTTCAGCGCCTGTTCGCCGCTGGTGGCCACCTCGACCGTGGCGATGCCGCCACGTTCAAGCGCGTGCCGGATGAGTCCGGAGATTTCCTGTTCGTCTTCAACAACCAGCACCCGGGGACGGGTCGCGGCGGGAGTCATACCGTCGGCAGATTACCGACGGAAGGTTTCTTTCCCGTGACGAACCGGTTAATTGTGGGTTACAGGTGTATCGTCAGACGTGCGTCCCCGGGGGAATCACACCGCCCTTCGGGACGACGATGATGCCGTTGCGGATGTAGTAGCCGTCACCGTCCGCATGGTCGATGCCGGCGGCATTGACGAGCTGCACATCGTCACCGATGTGTGCGTTCTTGTCGACAATCACGCGGTCGAGCGTGACGCGGCAGCCGATGCCGAGGGGCACGGTCTGTCCGGCGTGTGTGCGCTCGGCTTCCGGCTGATAGAAGTCAGCGCCGAGCAGCACGGCACGGCTGATGCGGCTGCCGGCCCCGATGCGCGAGCGGATACCCACGACCGAGTCGGTCACGACGGCATGTTCCAGATAGCAGCCTTCGGCGATCAGGCCGTTGGTCACCTGCGAGCCGACCAGCTTCGAGGGCGGCAGGAAGCGGGTGTGGGTGTAGACGGGGTAGACCGGATCGTAGAAGCTGAACGGCGCATGCGGACGCGTCAGCATCACATTGGCATCGTAAAAGCTCTGGATGGTGCCCACGTCGGCCCAGTACCCCCGATGGGGAAAGGCCCGGACGCGGTAGCGCTGGAGGGCGGCGGGAATCAGTTCGCGCCCGAAGTCGTGGCCCGCCTCGGTCTCGAGCAGTTCGAGCAGCACATCGCGCGAGAACAGATAAATGCCCATCGACGCGATGTACGGGCGAGCGGGATCGGCCTGGGCGAAGCCGGTGCCGCGGCCGAGCCGTGAGGTCATCCCGGCGAGCCGCTGGGCCGAGGGTTTTTCCTTGAAGCCTTCGATACGACCCCGTGCATCGAACGTGAAGATGCCCATGCCGGTGGCTTCCTCGGCATCGACGGGCAGGGCCGCGATGGTGACATCGGCCTGCTGCTCGAGATGCGCGTCGAGCAACTCGCTGTAGTTCATCCGGTAGAGGTGATCGCCGGCGAGAATCAGATAGTAGTCGGCCTCGTGCTGGATGAAGTGGCGCTGCGCCTTCCGGACAGCATCGGCTGTGCCCTGGAACCACGCGGTGGACTCGGGTGTCTGTTCCGCCGCGAGAATCTCGACAAACCCCCGCGAGAAGTGGTCCATCCGGTAGGTGCGGCTCACGTGCCGGTTGAGCGAGGCCGAGTTGAACTGCGTGAGCACAAAGATGCGGCGCAAATCGGCGTGCAGGCAGTTGCTGATGGGCACGTCAATCAGGCGATACTTGCCGCCGATCGGGACGGCGGGTTTCGACCGGAGTTCGGTCAGCGGATGCAGGCGGCTGCCTTGACCGCCGCCGAGAATCAGGGCCAGTACATTGCGCATCACGGGCTCAGGATACCAGCAGACGAGGGGGAGCGGGCCGGGACCGCCGGAGGCTTACCAGAGGCCAATCACCTTCCACCAGCCGAAGCCGACGGTAAGCCACAGGGCCATGTTGGCCAGCGACACGATGAAGCCCACGCGCCACCAGTCCTGCAGCGAGACGTAGCCGAGGCCGAACAGGATGGGAGCCGGGGTGGTGCCGTAGTGCGTGAGACCGGCCGGCAGGTTGGCCAGACACAGCAGGCTGTAGACCGCGAGGGGTGGGGGCACACCGAGGCCCACGAGCAGCACGACGAACGGCGGGAAGAGCGCCAGCATGTGCGCCGTGATGCTGGCGAACGCATAGTGCGTGTAGAAGTAGACGACCAGCACGGCGAGCAGCACGACCAGCCAGGGGATGCCGGCAAAAAGGGCCCCGACCGAGGTGGCAAACGCCGTGGTGACACCGGTGCCGTTGAGCAGTTCGCCCATGCGCAGCAGGCCTCCGTACCACACGAACACGTCCCATGCCGATTTTTCGCGCATGGCCGTCTCCCAGGCGAGCGTGCCGGTGACCAGCAGCACGCCGAATCCGGCCAGGGCGACGAAGGTCACATCCAGCCGGTGCCAGGCCGAGGTCATCCACAGCAGGCCCACGCCGGCAAACACGGCCAGGGTGATGCGCTCGGCCGTGGACATCGGCCCCATGCGTGCGAGCTCGGCCGCCGCAAAGGCCGGGGCCTCGGGCGTGCGGCGCACCTCGGGCCGCATCACGCGCTGCACGACCCAGGGCAGCACGAGCGCCGAGGCCAGCCCGGGCACGACGGCGGCGACAAACCAGCTCGACCACGACACCTCGACCTGCACCAGTGTGCGCGCGAGGTTGGCGCCGAGGATGTTGCTGGCCTGCCCGGTGAAAAACATGGCGCACGCCACGCCCGACCCCTGATAGATGCCGGCAATCAGGTAGGCCCCCAGACGGTTGGCCGTGGGGCCCGGCGCCGACTGAAACAGTTCGGCGATGCGGACGGCGATGGGCGCGATCATGCCCGCCGTGCGCGCCGTGATGGACGGCACGCCCGAGGCCAGCGTGATGTCGGTGGCCAGCAGGGCATACGACACACCGAGGGAACTGCTGCCGAACGCGCGGATGAAGAGCAGCGCGATGCGCCGCGCCAGCCCCGTGTCGAGCATGGTGCGGGCGATGAGCATGGCGAGAATCACGAGCCACACCGACGGCTCGGCATACCCGCCCAGCGCCTGCTTGATCGGCGTACCGTTTGCCGCCATGGCGGTCAGGCCCAGCAGCACAAGTGCCGAGGCCGGCAGCGGCTCGACAATCATGCCGACGATGACGCAGAGGAAAATGGCGGCGAGCCGCCAGCCCTCGGGCGTGACGGTATCGGGACGTGGAATGACCACGACGACGAGCGCATAGAGCGCGGCGAGAATTAGCCATCCGCGCAGGCGCGATCGCGCACTCGGTTCCCGGGCGTCAGCCATGCGGGCGGATTATAGTGCGCGGGCTGTGCGCCTGTACGGTGGCCCTGCGGGGCTGCGCCCGCGGGAGGGAGCGCTGCGACGGCTAGAGCAGCCCGTCGCCCCAGGGACCGGTGATGGCCAGTGTGACGCCGGGTCGCTGAATGTTGACAAACAGCCAGCGTCCGTCGGGGCTGTAGGCTGCCCCGGCGAACTCGCTGCCCGTAAAGTCGCCACGCAGGTCTCCGTGCTCGCCGTTGAGCCTGACGTTGTTCCGGGCGAAGCGGAAGACGCGCCCCTCGCGGGTGAGGCCGTGCACGCACGGATTGGCAGTACCGTCTTCGCACAGCGCCACACCGCCCCGCGGGCTGACGGTGAGGTTGTCGGGCATGTTCATCACCTCGGCCGAGGGCGACTCGAACACGAGGCGCAGCTGCTGGCGATCGATGTCCAGTTCCCAGACCTGACCCATCTTCACGGCGCCGCCGCTCGTGCTGGTCACGAGGACCCGGCCTTCACGATAGGTGGCGCCTTCCAGACGGGCGAACATGGCTCCGCCCAGTTGCCACCCCTGCATGAACACCCCGTCACCGCGTCGCGGGCCGTCGGGGGCATGTGCGCGCGTCGGCTCGGCAACAGGCACCCAGCGCACCGGCAGCACGGTGCCCGGCTGCTGGTGGCCGCGCAGGTCATGCTGCGGGCGACCGTCGACAGCGAGCATCTCGAGGCGCCCACCACGGGCGAGCTGCCCCGGTGTGGTCGGCGTGAACCGGTACAGACCAGCGCGATCAGCATCCTCGGTTTCGTAGACGACACCGGAACGCGGGTCGACGGCCACGGCTTCGTGCGAGAAGCGGCCCATGGACATGAGCGGTTCTCCGGTGGGCGTGCCCTCGGCCGGCACATCAAAAATGAAGCCGTGCGGACGCTCGAGGCGAGACCCGGGGCTGTCGGGCCCTAGCACGGTCTCCTCACACGTCAGCCAGCTGTTCCACGGGGTGGGGCCGCCGGCGCAGTTGCGTAGAGTCCCCGACAAACTCACATGAGACGCACGCAGCAGCCCCGTCGCGGCGTCCAGCACCAGCGTGGTCGTGCCGCCGCCGCCGCGGGCGTCGTAGTGCGTCGTTGGGCCGAACGCGGGTCCCGGGTCGAGCTCGTGGTTGCGGACGAGATGCACGTGCCCGTCACGGCCGGCGAATGCGGCCATGCCGTCCGGCGCCCCCGGCATGACGCTGCCGTCGCTCAGCCGGTCGCCGGTCCAGGCCAGGCTGCGATAGCGGAAGCCTTTCGGCAGCTGCAGCAGGGGAAGTCCGGTGACCTCGTCGGCCACCGGGAACAGCGGCCCATACCCCTCGGACTGCGGCAGCTGGCCCGTCGAGGCCACCTGAAAGGCCAGGGCCTCGAGCGGGGCGAGGGCAGACAGCGAGGCCAGCGTGGCCTGCTGCAGGAAACGTCGTCGGGTCGTGCGGTCGAGCATGGGAGGTCTCCGGGGCATCAGGGGTGCCGCCGAGCGTCGGCGGCGAAGGCTTCGTATTGGTCAGTCGCAATGAAATCAACGCCGGCGCGACGCGCCGCCTGCCAGCGGAGCGCGACGGCATCGGAAGAGCCGAAGTTGTAGCTCGGCGACCAGCCATCGCCTGGGCCGGCATGGCCGTTCAGCGTGTAGACCCGCATCCACAGACCGAGGGCATGTGCTCTCGAGACGAGGACCGCCAGGCGTTGCGCATCAGCCGCATCCCACGCACCAGCCTGGGCCTGCCCGCCGGCTTCCACAATCGCCCAGGGAAAGTTCACCCAGCGGCGGTAGCTGCTCGCAGCCTCGGGCATGGCGCGTTCCGGCGCGAGGGCCGCATACGCACGGGCACGGGCCTCAGGGTCCTCGGGTAGCGTCACTGCTGCTGCGGGCACCGTGCCGAAGATCAGCAGCGGGGCACCCTCTGGAACGGCGTCAAAAAATGTCCGTTCCTGATCATTTCCATTCTCGGTCAGCACCAGCAGTGGCCCCGGCACAAAGCCGGAGGGCGGCTGTCCATGCGGGCGCTTGGGGGCCGTCGTGAGCCAGCGCCGATGGCGTTCGAGCAGTGCCCACACGGCCCGGTGGTGCTCGGGTTCATTGGTCTTGAAATCGAGGTGCAGCACCAGCACGGGCCAGGTCTCGGGCCGAGGAGCGGCAAGAGCCTGTTCCATCTGGGCACGCACGGCATCGAAGAAGTGGGTCTCGAACGTGGGTTCGTCACCGACTGGCGGACGGTCATGCAGCACCACGGAACGCCCCGGCGACGTGGCCGTCGGTGCCACCCAGGCCAGGTCCTGTTCGATGGCCAGGAACGGCGCAGCGGTTCCTCGTGCGCGTGCCAGTCGATCGGTCCACCGCCCCCGTTCCGGATAGCAGTTGTGCGCGTGCAGATGCACGCGGCTGCCCGGTGCCATGACGGCGGGCGCCTGCTGCGCGTTCGTTCGGACGGAGAACGCCGTCCCTGCGACCACCAGCGCCAGTGCCGCGCGGAGGAAGCCGGAGGCTATCAGGCGGCGCAACACAATCATGATGAGCAGTAGACCATGCCGTCGTAACGCCCGTGCAAAATTCCCGTTGTCACGCCGATGTTGCAGACACTTTGCGCCGCTGTCGCGCGTGACCGTTACCTTCGACGTCATGTTGACACGACTCACCCATGCTCTTCTGCTGCTCTGCAGTGTGCTGGTGCTGCCAGCCACGGCTCAGGTTGACCGCGCCACCATCACCGGTACGGTGACCGACCCCTCGTCGGCCCGCGTCGCGCAGGCCACGGTCTCACTCACGCATCTGTCGACGGGGGTGACCGAACGGGTGGCCACCTCGACCGAAGGTGTGTATCGCGTGCTGAACCTTGCGCCGGGTATGTATCTCGTCGAGGTCGCGGCCAGCGGCTTCCAGACGCTCGCGCAGACCATCGAACTGTCGGTCGGTCAGCGTGCCAGCCTCGACGTCTCGCTCGCCGTCGGTGGCGTGGGCGAAACGGTCAAGGTGGAAGGCGTGACGCCGCTGCTCGATACCCAGAGCGCGGTGGTCGGCACAGTGGTCAGCCGGAACGAAATCGCCAACCTGCCCCTGGCCATCCGCAATTGGGATGACCTGCTGTTCACGATTCCCGGCGTGCAGGGCGACCGCTACACCGAGCAGACCGGCACGACCAATGCCGGCCGCACGGGCGGCGTCAGTATCCACGGCAACCGGTCGCTGCAGAACAACTTCCTGCTGGACGGTGTCGACAACAATTCCATTTCCACCAATGTGCAGGAGCTGAGCACGCAGGTCTCGCGTCCCTCCATCGACGCCATTGGCGAATTCAAGGTGGTCACCAGTCCCTTCGCCGCGGAATATGGCCGCGCTCCGGGGGGCGCCATCGTGGTGACCACCAAGTCAGGCACCAATGACATCCGCGGCACCGCGTATGACTACTACCGGGACGAGCGGTTCGACGAACGGACGTTCTTCGCGAAGCGGGCGAACCTGACGAAACCGTCGAACGACCAGAATCAGATCGGTTTCAATGCCGGCGGTCCCCTGGTCAGGAACCGCGCCTTCTTTTTCGGTGACCTTGAAGCCACCCGTATCAGCCAGGGCGTGCTGCGCGCCGGTCGTGTGGCCACGCAGAACGAGCGCAACGGTATCTTCACGTCGGCGATTCGCGATCCGCTGACCGGTCAGCCGTTTCCGGACAACACCATTCCCGCCAACCGCCTCGACCCGGTCGCGCGCGCTGTGATGAACCTGGTGCCCCTGCCGAACACCACGGGCACCAACAACTTCGTGCGCCAGCCGAACGTCGAGGACAACGGCGAGCGCTATCTCGGGCGAGTCGATGTGAAGCCCGGCAGCAACGACAGCCTGTTCGTGCGCTACATCTACACCGACCGCACCCGGTTCGTGCCCGGGTTCCTCGGCGGCATTGTCGACGGCACGTCGACCTCGGCCTGGGGCCGGAATTTCCTTACGTCGCACGCCGCGGTCGGCGGTTGGACCAAGGTGCTCGGCTCCGCCGTGGTCAACGAACTGCGCGTGTCGTATGCCCGCGGCCTCTCCGACGGCCAGCAGGATCCCTTCGGGCAGGACGGCATCGCCCAAATCGGCTTCAAGGGCGTGCCGGCCAATCCGACGGTGAGCGGCGGCATCATGGGCGTCGACATCTCGGGCCACGTGCGACTGGGCTCGCCGAACTTCATGCCCAAGTATCAGTTCACCACGCAGATGCAGTTCCTGAACACCCTGTCGGTCCTGCGCGGTAATCACCAGTTCAAGGTCGGGGCCGACATCATGGCCCCCATGAACAATGAATACGTCGACATCCCCTCGACCCGCGGCAATCTGGGCTTCAACGGGCAGTTCACGGGCAATGCGCTGGCAGACTTCATGCTCGGCTATGTGCGGCAGGCCGAACTGTCGAACGTGCACATCGTCAATCAGCGCCGCTATGCCTACGGCCTCTTCATCCAGGACGACTGGCGCGTGACGCCTGCGCTGACCCTGAATCTGGGCCTGCGCTACGACTTCATGTCGCCGTCGTATGAGCGCGACAACCTGATGGCCAATTTCAACCCGGCCACAGGCACACTGGTCTACGCCAAGGCCGGCTCGCTGGAAGACCGCGCACTGGTCACGCCCGACCGCAACAACTTCGGCCCGCGCATCGGTGTGGTGTATCAGGTCAACGCCCGCACGGTGGTGCGCGGCGGCTATGGGATGTTCTTCAACCCTCTCGACCGTATCGGGTCGGAAGATCAGCTGGCGCTGAATCCTCCGGGTCTCATCAACAACAACCAGCTGACATCCTCGACGACGGCGCCGGTGTTCTTCCTGCGCGACGGCTTCCCGACCACTTACCTCGACCCGGGCAACATCGTGCTGAGCCGGCTGCTGGTGCGCGCGGCGAATCCGGTCGGCACCAATGCCACGTTCCAGCAGGTGGCTGTGGGCGTCGAACGGCAGCTGCGCCGCAACCTGGTGGTGTCGGCGGACGGCATCGGCAACTTCGGCCGCAACATTGCGGTGCTGCGCAACCTCAACCAGCCGGCCAACGGCAACGGTGCGCGTCCCTATCCGGCGTTCGCGCACATTCAGTGGCGTGACCCGATTGGGGCGTCGCGCTACTACGGGGTCGACGTTGCGGCAGAGAAGCGCATGGCCGACGGCTACAGCTGGCGCCTGGCGTACACGCTGTCCGAGGCTCGCGACCAGGCTCCCGAACATCTGGCGGCCACGTCGGGTCGTCAACAGGACACGAACAACATCGATGCCTGGGAGGGCCCTGCGGACTTCGACGTGCGGCATCGCTTCGTGGGGACGTTTGTCGCAGAGTCGCCAGTGGGCGCTGACCGGCCGGTGAACCTCGGCCGCGCGGGCAATGCGCTGCTCGGGGGATGGTCGCTGAGCGGCATCTACACCGCACGCTCGGGACGTCCGTTCACGGTGACCCAGGGAGGCCTTGAAGGCGCAACCTGGATGCCCAATCTGGTGGGGAATCCCGAAGGTTCGCGCACCGTCGACAGCTGGTACAACGTCGCAGCCTTCCAGCGTGTGTCAGCCGGCGTGTTCGGTAACAACACCCGCAACTCGCTCAGGGGACCGGGCTTCGCGACCCTCGACTTCACCCTGCAGCGTCGGCTCACGTTCACCCAGCGCTTCGCGGCGGCACTGCGGTGGGATGTGTTCAACGTGCTCAACCGGGCGAACCTCGGAAATCCGGTGACGGACATCACGGGTGTCACGGCCGGCACCATCACTTCGCTCGCGGGCGACCCGCGCGTGATGCAGTTCTCCCTGCGCCTGTTCTTCTAGGCAGTGACGCGCTCACAACTGCGTGCGGTCTGCACCTCGATCAGCCACCCCGGCTGGTCGAGGTGTCTGCTGTGGGGGCTGGTCATCGCCGCCGGGGGCTGCAGGCCGACGCCACCTGTTCCGACCCACGTCACCTTCCCCGTCACCGTCACGCTCCAGGGCGAAGTGACCCGGGCCGACTACGAAACCCTTCGTGAACTGCCGTTCGATGTGCCGGCCGGTACCTCGCGCATCGAGCTGCGGCTTGAGGCCGAGGGCAGCGACGCCCGTACCGTCTTCGACGTGGGTCTCCGCAGCCCGGAGGGGCTGCGCGGCTGGAGCGGCGGACGCCGCGAGCGGCTGCATGTCTCGGCCCTGGAAGCCAGCGCCGGATATCTGCCGGGGCCGATTTCGGCAGGACGCTGGGCCGTGATTCTCGGGGTGCCCAACGTCCGCGAGGGCCGCCGCGACGCGTTCCGCGTTGAGGTGACCCTGAGCGATCGGGCGCGCGAGTGGGGCGCCGTCATGCGGCGCGGGCCGGCCTGGTATGCCGGCGACCTGCACGCACACTCGGGCCACTCGGATGGCCGGATTCGCGTCGGCACGCCGCAGGCCATCGGCGGCCCGGTGCATGTGGTGTTCGATGCCGCCAGGCAGGCGGGACTCGATTTCGTCACGCTGTCTGATCACAACACCGCCGCCCACTGGCTCGATGTGGCGCGCCTGCAGCCGTTCTATGCGCCCATGCTGCTGCTGCCCGGGCGTGAGGTGACGACGTATCGCGGCCACGCCAACACGGTGGGCGAGCGGGCGTTCAGCGACTTCCGTCTGTCGTCGCCGCAGGCCTCGCCGGTCGAGGTCATGGCCCCGATCCGCAGCGGCGGCGCGTTTGTGTCGATCAATCATCCAGGCCGCCCGGACGATGAAACCTGCATGGGCTGCGGCTGGAACGTCGACGACGAGGCGATGCTGGATGCCGTGGACGGCGTCGAGATCGTCAATGGCATGACGCACAGCGGTCCCCAATCGGGATGGGCCATCTGGGCCCGCTGGCTCAACCGCGGGCATCGCCTCACCGCCGTGGGTGGCAGCGATGAGCACACGCCGGACGAGACCGCCGACTATGCGCTGGGGCAACCGACCACGGTCGTGTGGGCCGAGTCGCTCTCGGAGGGAGCCCTCGTGGCCGGCCTCAAGTCGGGGCGGGTCTATGTGCGGGTCGACGGACCCGGCGGGCCCACGCTCGACCTTCGGGCCACAGATGGAGTCACCACCTGGCAGATGGGCGAGGAGGTACCCGCGTCGGCCCTGAACGGGCTGCGGTTCGAGGCTGTTGTCGGTCGGGCTGCGGGGCAGCAACTGGACTGGATCCGAAACGGAGCGGTCGTCGCCACTCAGCCGTTGACATCCGCGGAGACCTCGGTGACGCCGCGTCTGCCGGTGGTCGCCGGTGACTGGGTCGCCGTCGTGGTGCGCCGGGGCGGACAGCCCACGCTGTTCAGCAATCCGGTCTACGCCGGTTCGGCCCGGGGGAAGACGCAACAGCGCGTCGGGGCTTCACGGACCCGCTGATCCTGTTACACACACGTAACACACCCGTCACCTGCCCATCACACCAGCCCCATAAAGTTCTCTCGTGCGCTTTCAAAGGAGCTCTCTGTGATTCGTCTGCCGCAGTCATTCCGCGTCGTGCTGATGCTGCTCTGTCTCTCTCCTCTCGTCCCGGCCGCGCTTGCCCAGCAGGTCGAGTCGCGCGTGGTCGGCACCGTGCTCGACACCAGCAAGGCGGCCCTGCCTGGCGTAACGGTGACCGTCACGTCTGCTGACACCGGGGCCGAGCGCTCGACCGTCACAGAAGGTGATGGCAGCTATGCCGTCACCAATCTGCGGCCCGGTGCCTACGATGTCGTCATCGAGCTCGCCGGCTTCCAGCCCTCTCGCCGGCGTATCGTGCTGGGCGTCGGCAGCATCGAGACCGTCAGCGTTGAGCTCGGCCTGGCCTCTGTCACCGAGCAGGTGACCGTGTCAGCCTCGGCCCCGGTTATCGATCTGTCGTCCGCCCGCACGGGTGTGAATGTGTCGCCCGTGGAAGTCGAAAACCTCCCGGTCAATGGCCGCAACTTTGCCAACCTGATGACCCTTGCGCCGGGTGCCACAAGCGACGGCAACGGCGGCTGGGCGTCGGTGCGGTTCAACGGCAAGTCGAACCAGCAGAACTACCTGAGCTACGACGGCGTGGACGGCACCTATGTGTGGGATGCCAGCCCCGGCTACCTGAGCGCCACCGGCTCGCAGTTCCGCCTGCAGACGTCGATGGAGTCGGTCGCCGAGTTCCGCGTGAATTCGGGCCTTGCTCCGGCCGAAAGCGGCCTCGGAGCCGGCGGCAACATCACGGTGGTGACCAAGTCGGGCAGCAACATGTTCCGCGGGTCGCTCTTCGAGTACAAGCGTGACGATGCGCTCGATGCGGCGAGCAAGTATGACAACCGCAAGCAGGCGCTCAAGCTCGATCAGTTCGGCGGGTCAATCGGCGGTCCCCTCAAGCAGAACCGCACATTCTTTTTCATGTCGGTCGAGGCGCTCCGTCAGCGCACGGGCCTGAGCTTCACCGAGGCGGTGCCGAGCGCAGAGGCCCAGCGGCTCATCCTGGCCGGCCTGCCTGTCGGCAGCGGAGCCGGGCAGGGCGGTGCCCGCACGCGTGCGGTGGCGCCGCTGCTGGCCGGATTCCCCGCAGGCCAGACATCCACGTCCAACCCGCTGGTCGATCTGGCGACCCTCGAGACCGAGGCCACGCAGCGCGAGAACACCGTCTCGCTGCGACTCGACCACCGCTTCAGCAACGCGCACTCGTTCTATGCCCGCTATCTGTTCAGTGATGGCGAGGTCGACACGCCCGATCGCACCGTGACGCCCCGGCGCGTGCTCGCCAAGCAGCGTCCGCAGAACATCGTGGGCAACTTCCAGAGCGTTTTCGGCACCAACGTCGTGAACGAAGTGAAAGTCGGTTACAACGCACCGCAGACCAGCGCGTCCGCGTTCGGCCCGACGGGCTACGACCCGGTCGGGGTGTCACTGTCGGGCGCGTTCACGTCCTCGTCGATTGATGCCCGCGGCACCACCGGCATCGCGCGCAGTGGCCTGCTGATTCGCGCCACCAGCGCCTCGTCAACCACCGGGTCGCAGTTCGATCCGATGTCGATTTCGCTGTCGAACGCGACCACCCTGACCCGCGGCCGGCATACGGTCAAGGGCGGCCTCGAATACCGCCACATCCAGTCGGATTTCAAGTTTCTGGGCAGTACGGAAATCACCTATAACAGCATCAACGACTTCATCGACAACCGTCCCAACACCTACGCGGTGACGCAGGACTCGCCGATGTTCCGCCCGGTGCAGTTCTATCTCATCGGCTTCCTGCAGGATTCGTGGCGTGCGTCCGACCGGCTCACGCTGGAACTGGGCCTGCGCTACGACTACTACTCGGTGGTGCGCGAAGCGAACGGACTGGCCAAGCCCTTCTTCGTGGAAGAGAACGCCTTCTCGACCGACGCGAACAACTTCTACGACCCGGACAAGAACAATTTCTCTCCGCGCCTGTCAGTGGTGTATCAGCTCAATGACAAGACGGCTCTCAGGGGCGGCTTCGGACTCTTCTACGGCCCCGGGCAGTTTGAAGACCGCATCCAGCCTATCGAGAACTACATCGAGCGCCGGCGTGTGCAGGCCTCGGACATACCGGCCAACGGGCTGGCCTACCCGGTTGACCCCGCCCAACTGCGCAACCTGCTCTCGATCCGCGGCTACACGCATCACTATCCGAATGAATACAACATCCAGTACGGGGCCAGCCTGTCGCGTGAGCTCCCTGGTGCCATCAACCTGACACTGGGGTATACGGGCAGTCAGGGACGCGACATGTTCCTGCGCGGGGTGGGCAACGTGCTCGACCCGGTGACGCGCGTGCGTCCGGTGCCGACCTTCGGGCAGATCGACTTCAAGACGGCGGGCTGTGTCGACGGCATGAAATACGCGGGCGTCTACGCCACCGCGGGCTGCGGTCGCGCCACCTACGACGCGCTGCAGGTCAGCCTGACACGTCGCTTCCAGGCGGGTTTCACTGGTGGCGTGCAGTACCAGTACTCGCGCAACCGCGGCACGACGCAGGGTTCCAACGAGGCAGCCACGGCTCAGAACACCTTCGACTTCAGCGCCGAGAATGGAATCAATCCGCAGGACATTCCGCACACATTCAACGGCTCGCTGGTGTATCAGCTGCCCGGACAGGGCTTCTGGACTGGTGGCTGGCGCATGGGCGGCATCGTCAATGCCCGGAGCGGCGTCCCCCTCAATATCACGATCAACCGTCCCGACAACATCACGGTCAGCGGCGTGACGGTGACCAACATTCCCGGCGGCAACAGCCGCGGCACGCAGCGTCCCGACCTGGTGCCTGGCGTGAATCCGTATCTGAAGAACGGTGTGCGCTGGATCAACCCTGCCGCCTTCGCCACGCCGCAGCCCGGCACCTTCGGTAACCTGCCGCGCAACTTCCTGCGTGGGCCGGCCTTCTCGCAGGTTGACCTGATGCTGAGCAAGGATTTCCGGTTCCGCAATCAGGGACTCCAGTTCCGCGTCGAGCTATTCAACATCGCCAACCGGCTCAACTATGAGAACCCGGCGACGGCGCTCCCGAACGGTACGCCCGGTGCGGCCTTCACCGACGCCCAGGTGGGTACCTTCGGCTACATGCTGGGGCCGCTGAACCGCACCGTCGGCCTCGGCACCGCACGTCAGACCCAGGTGTCGCTGCGCTACACCTTCTAGCGCCTGGCCGCCCCCGGAGTCTGCACTCCGGGGGCGTCGCCATTCCCGCCCTCCGAAACATCCCCGAAACACATCCGTGGGAGAATCCGCTGCGTGAAGTTCCGACTCATCCCCAAAGAAGAGAAGTTCTACGACGATTTCGCGACGATGGCCGACCGCATCGTCTCCGGCGCGACGCTCCTCGAGCGCATGGTGGCCACAGATCCGCCGAACTGGGACATGGCGCCGCAGATCAAGCAGGTCGAGCACGAGTGCGATGCTCTCTGCCACGACATCATCCAGCGGCTGAATTCCACCTTTGTCACGCCCATTGATCGTGAAGACATTCACGCGCTGGCCAAGTCGCTCGACGATGTGATGGATGCCGTCGACGCGGCGGCCGCTGTGCTGCGCCGGTATCGCATGACCTCGCTCCGCTATGGCGTGCGCGAGCTGGCCTCGCTCATCTGGCAGGCGACGATGCAGGTCAAGGTTGCGGTTGAGGCTCTCGAGAAGAAGAACGGCGTTCATGAGCGCGCCGTCGAAATCAACCGGCTCGAAAACTCGGCCGATGAGGTGTGGGACGAAGCCCTGCGCCGTTTGTTTGAAGAGGAACCGGACGCACTGACCGTCATGAAGTGGAAGGAAGTGCTCGACCTGCTCGAAGAAGCCACGGACCGCTGCGAAGACGTGGCCAACGTCCTCGAAAGCGTCGTCGTCAAGCACGGATAGCCTCCGGTGGATACCAATCTCGCGCTGGTCGTCCTCGTCGTCGGGGTCGCCCTGGTCTTCGACTACATCAACGGTTTTCACGACGCCGCCAACTCGATCGCCACCGTCGTCTCGACACGGGTGCTGTCGCCGGGGAAGGCGGTGATCTGGGCCGCGTTCTTCAATTTCGCCGCTGCATTTGTTGTCGGCACCGCGGTGGCCAAGACGGTCGGGTCGGGGATGATCGATCTGTCGGCCGTGACGACCAGTGTGATTCTGGCGGGCCTGATCGGGGCCATCGTGTGGGACCTCATCACCTGGTTTTACGGCTTGCCGACCAGTTCGTCGCATGCGCTGGTGGGTGGCTATGCCGGCGCCGCTATTGCCAAGGCGGGTGTGGGCGCGCTGGTGCCGGCCGGGTGGACCAAGACGCTTATCTTCATCCTGCTCGCTCCCGGCATCGGCTTCGTGCTGGGCTTTGCCTTCATGGTGGCCATCCTGTGGATTTGCCGGGGCGCCGCCCCGTCGCGGGTCGATCGCTGGTTCCGGCGCCTGCAGCTCGTGTCGGCGGCGCTCTACAGCCTCGGGCATGGCGCCAACGACGCGCAGAAGACCATGGGCATCATCGCCGGCGTGCTGGTGACCGGCGGCTACCTGACCGAGTTTGAGATTCCCCTCTGGGTCGAAATCGCCGCGTACACGGCTATCTCGGCCGGTACCCTGTCGGGCGGCTGGCGCATCATCCACACCATGGGCTCGAAGATTACGCGCCTGCAGCCGGTGGGGGGATTTGCGGCAGAGACGGCCGGTGCCGTGTCGCTGTTCACCGCCACAGCCCTGGGCGTGCCTGTCAGTACGACACACACCATCACCGGCGCCATCATCGGCGTCGGGTCGACACGGCGACTGTCAGCGGTCCGCTGGGGGGTGGCGCGCCGCATCGTGTGGGCGTGGGTACTGACCATTCCGGCCTCGGCCGTCATTGCCGCGCTGTCGTTCTACGTCCTCGACGCGATCGGCCTGCCGTAACCCCTGCACCTGCGCTGACGCCTCAGGCGCCTGACGGCGCCTGCGGCAGCGTCAGCGTGAAGACCGCCCCGCCCTCGGGACGGTTGGCGACCGTAATGCTGCCCCCCAGCACCTGTACGAGATGCTTCACAATCGCGAGGCCCAGGCCGGTGCCTCCAGGGCGCGCGCGAGACTTGTCGACACGGTAAAACCGCTCGAAGACGCGCGTGAGGTCATTGGCCGGCACACCGGGCCCGGTGTCTGACACCGTGATGACGGCCGCGCCGCCAGTCCCCGCAGCCTCGATCGTGATGCTGCCGTCTTCCGGGGTGTAGTTGACGGCATTCTCGGCGAGATTCCGCACGATGTCGTGCAGCTTGGCCACGTCGGTGGTGATGCGCGCCACGGCCGGAGCGACCATCAGGTGCACTTGCTGCCGCTTGGTGGAGGAGACCTGTTCGATATCGCTGACGACGCCAGCCAGCAGCGGCTCGAGATCGCACGGTGACGCATCGGCCTGCTCCTGCCCGGCATCGAGCCGTGCCAGTCGCAGCAGGTCCTTGACGAGCCGTTCCATCCGCGACGCCTGCGTATGGATGATCTCGAGAAACCGTTCGCGCATCTCCTCGTCATCCGGATCGTCGAGCAGGGCTTCGGCGTAGCCCTTGACGGCGGTCAGCGGTGTGCGCAGTTCGTGAGAGACATTCGCCACGAAATCGCGGCGCATCTGATCGGCCTGCCTGAAGTCGGTCACATCCTGCAGCACCAGCACGGCCCCGCGGCCTTCGCTGTCGAAGGGTGCCACGCGCGCCATGAGCGTGCGCGGCGGATCGAGCGGCAGTGTCAGCTCGAGCGTCGAGGCCGGGGCTCCCTCGAGCCCCCGTGTCAGCTGCTCGACAATGGCCGGGTGGCGGAGCGTCTCGATGTAGGGATGCCCCAGAGCGCTGCGGTCCAGCTTGAGCAACTGGCGGGCCGCGTCGTTGACGAGTTGCAGGCGCCCCTGGCTGTCGACGACCAGCACGCCCTCGGCCATCGAGGCCAGCACGGTTTCGGTGCGGGCACGGTCGCGGCTGAGCTGGTCGAGCTGCTGGCCCAGTTCGCGGATGGCCTGATCGAACGCACGGGCTGTGTCACCGAGGTCGTCGTCGCCGTAGTCGGGCACATCGCGACTGCGATCGCCGAGCGCATAGCGCCTGGCGGTCTGCTGCATCCGCTCGGCGCGCTGCTGGAGCGTGCGCGCACGGCGGCGCATCACCTGCAGCATCAGCAGAAGGCCGAGTCCGAGTCCGGTGAACGACGCGATCAGCAGTGGCAGCATCACACCCTCATGATGTCGGCGGCGGATCGAGCAGCTTGTAGCCGAATTGCTTGATGGTGACGATGGCGTCGACCAGCACGGGCAGCTTCTCGCGGAGGCGGCGGATGTGGACGTCGACCGTGCGTGTACCGCCGGTGTAGGCATACCCCCACACATCGGTCAGCAGCAGGTCGCGCGACAGCACGCGCCCGCGGTGTTCCAGCAGGTACTGCAGCAGCAGGAATTCCTTGGCCGTGACGTGGACGTCCTCTCCGCCGTGGCGCACGACGTGGCGTTCGACATCGACACTGAGCGGCCCGTACGAGAGCGTCGGGGCCGAGGGCGCGATGCGATGGGTGCGCCGCAGCAGGGCGCGGACACGGGCCACCACCTCCTTCGGACTGAAGGGCTTGGTGATGTAGTCGTCGGCGCCTGTTTCGAGTCCCGCGATGCGCTCGTCCTCGCCGTCGCGGGCGGTCAGCAGGATGATGGGCACCAGGGCCGTCGCCGTGTCGGTGCGCAGGGCCCGGCACAGCTCAAGGCCGTCCATGCCGGGCAGCATCACATCGAGCAGCAGCACGTCGGGCGGTTCGCGGCGGGCCTGGGCCAGCACGTCACGGCCCGAGGTGAGGACGGTGGCGACAAAGCCGGCCTTCTGAAGATAGCGCGCCACCAGCTGGCCGATGTCGGCGTCGTCTTCGACAATGAGCGCACGCAGCGGAGCAGCGGTGGACATGAACCGGCCTGATTGTACCGTGACGGCGGCGGTTGATTCGCGGGCGCAGCCCGCATACGCTGTGAGGCATGCGACGCATGCTGCTGGGCACACTGCTGGCCACATTGCTGGGACTGACGCTGCAGGCGCAGGCACCGGCTCCCAATCCCTTCGGCCCGTCAGCCCGCTCCACCACCAGTCATCTGACGGTCGAGTCGCGCATCAGTCCGGAAGAGGCCGCGCCGGGGGCGACCCTCACCGTCGCCCTCGACATCACGCCGCGCCGCAGCATTCATGTCTACGCTCCGGGGAAGCACGACTATCAGGTGATTGCCCTCACGCTCGATGCACAGCCGTGGCTGCGGCTCGAGCCGACGAAGTATCCGCCGTCCGAGAAGTATCACTTTGCGCCGCTCAACGAGACGGTCGAGGTGTACTCGCAGCCGTTCCGCCTGACGCGGACCGTGCGTGTGCTCGACACGCCCGAGGCCCGGCGGGCCCTGGCCTCAGGCACGGCGACGGTGACCGGTCAGCTCGAGTATCAGGCGTGCGACGACCGTGTGTGCTTTGCACCGTCGAAAGTGGCCGTGCGCCTGCCGGTACGCCTCACGCGCTGATCAGGGCGCACGACGGCTCCGCACAGCTCGTTCCCGTGAACGCGGCCGGCCCCCGGTTCAGTGCTCGGCTGGACCGTGCGATCGGAACAGCAGCACATAGGCGGCAATGGCCGCCAGCACGAGTCCGTTGATGGCCAGCATGGCGGGGGCTGATCCGACCTGCGTAATCATCCAGCCGCTGGCGAGTCCGCCGAGCGGCGAGCCTCCGCGGAACGCCACCATGTAGATGCTGACGACGCGTCCGCGCAGTTCGGGAGGGGCCATCAGCTGCACCAGCGAATTGTTGAGCGAGAAGCACATCACGAGCAGCGCACCGGTGAAAAAGAGAATGGCGGTGCTGACCTCGACGCTGGGCGAGAGCGCAAAGGCGGTCATGGCAAGGCCGAAGGCGCACAGCAGGCCGAGCATGAGGCGTCCCATGTGGCGATGCTTGCCGAGCCAGGCCACAAACAGGGCTCCGCATACGGCCCCGACGCCCGAGGTGGTCATCATCTTCGTATAGAGCACGACATCCTGCTTGAACACATCCTTGGCCATCACGGGCAGGAAGGTCAGCAGGGGAATGCCGAGGAAGGCCGCGAGAAATCCCAGCAGGGTGATGCGCTGCAGATCGCGCGAGCCGGCCACGTGGCGCAGGCCATCCTTCATCTGCGTGACGAGCGACACAGACGAGGGCGGCGGCACGTGCACGTTGCGCAGCGACAGAATCGCGGCCATCACGAACAGGAACGAGATGCCGTTGAATCCGAAGCACATCACCATGCCGAACGACGCCAGTGCGGCACCGGCGACGATGGGGCCGATGATGCGTGCGAGGTTGAACTGAATCGAATTGAGGGCGACGGCGTTCGGCAGGTGTTCTTTCTGAACCAGTGTGGGCACGAGCGCCTGGTAGGCCGGCCCTCCGAAGGCCTGGGCGCAGCCGGTCACACACGACAGGGCCAGAATGTGCCAGATGCGGATGGCGTCGGTGACGACCAGCGTGGCCAGGGTGAAGGCGACGGACATCTGCACAATCTGTGACAGCAGCATCAGGCGTCGCCGGTCGTGGCGATCGGCGACGACGCCGCCCACGATGGTGAGCAGGAGGATGGGCAGTTCCCCGAGAAAACTGTCGAGGCCGAGATAGAAGGCCGAGCGATCGCCCGTGAGGGTGACGATGAGCCAGGCCTGGGCGACTTTCTGCATCCAGGTGCCGATGCTCGACGTGAGGGCACCCATCCAGAGCAGACGGAAGTCGCGGTAGGTCAGGGCCGCGGAAATGCGGCGGATGGCATCGAGCAGGTGCGCGTGCAAGGCTGCCCATGTTAGCGCAGTGCCTATGGGGAACATCGGCGCTTGACATTCGTATTGTGTTCGCTATGATGGCGCGTAAGGCGAAACAAAAGCGAATTACCGGGAGTATCCATGGCTGTTCCCCAGAGTGTGTCCCAAATCGTGATGCAGTTCGCGAGTGCCGCGGTCCCTGCGGCGTATGCGGTCCCCGGGGCTGCGGCGGCCCCGGCGATCCCGGTGGCCAATAGCGAACGTGCGACGACAGCCCGGGTATCAGCGCCGGAAGCCTCGCAGGCCTTGCCTCCGGCATCGGCGCCTGCGTCGACCCGGGTCGCGACCCGGGCATCGGCGGTGCTGTCGCTGCTGCAGCAGCGGCGGCTCGATCGCACGCTGACATCGGTCAAGCCGGCGACAGCGCCGAGTTGTGCCGACTGGCAGATTCCGTGGCTCGATGCCGGTGTGGGCGGGGTGCCGCGCGGGCAGGTGTCCGAGGTGGTGGGGTCGGTGTCGTCGGGGCGTACGGGGCTGGCGTGGGCGGCCCTGGCTGCGGCGACGGCGCGTGGCGAGCGTGTGGCACTGATTGACACGTTCGACCGGTTCGATCCGGTGCTGGCAGACGAGGCCGGAGTCGACCTGTCGCGGGTGCTGTGGGTGCGCGGGCAGCCGGTGTCGCGTCTGACCGGGGCGCTCGATCCCGACTGGGTGCCCGGGCAGCGTGCGGCGCAGGGGCCGGGCACGCTGTTCGAGCGCAGTCTCGACCGGGCGCTCACGTCGGTGCAGCTGGCGGCGCAGTCGGGGGTGTGCACACTGGTGGTGCTCGATCTGCTCGACGTGCCGGCACTGGCGCTGCGCCGCATTCCCCGGTCGACCTGGCTGCGGCTGCAGCACAGCATCGAGGGCAGTCCGGTGGCGGTGCTGCTGCTGGGCGTGCAGCCCATGGGGCGCAGTGCCGGGGGGCTGTCGATTGCGGTGGGGCCTCCTGTGGGTGCCCATGCGTCCGATGACGGGTCTGGTGACAGGGCTGGTGCCGGTCGGCTGGCGACGTCAGCGGCGTCGGCCAGTGCGCGGGTGCAGTGGCGGGGCACGCACGACCGTGCGCGTCGCCTGCATGGCCTGCAGGTGGCGCTGCGCGGCCGTACCACACGGAAGACGACGATGGTGTCGTCGGTGCTGTTCGGGTAAGACGATGTTTGCCGCGGTGCAGATCGAGGGGGCGACGACAGTCGCGATGGTGTGCGCAGCGGCTGAGGCCTTCTCGCCGCGCATTGAGGTGCGGCCATCGTGTGTGGTGCTCGATGTCTCGGGGATGACACGGCTGTTTGGCGGGGCGGTCGAGGTTGGCGAGGCGCTGCTGGGGGCGATGCCCGGAGTGCGGGCGGTGGCGGTGGCGCCGACGTGTGCGGGGGCTGTGGTGCTGGCGGCCTCGGCACCGGGCCTGCATGTGGCTGAGACCTCCGAGGCGATGGCTGTGCAGCTGTCGATGTTGCCAGTCGCCGTGCTCGAGGGCGTGATGCAGGCCTCGTCCGGTCGTACAGACACAGGGCGTGCGGGTCGCGAGGTCGGGGGCGGAGGGGGCCGTGTGCGGCAGGCGCTGCAGCGGTGGGGCGTCACCACGCTGGGGGCGCTGGTGGCGCTGCCCGCCGCGCAGGTGCGCACACGGCTGGGCGACGCCGGGGTGGCATGGCAGCGGCTGGCGCGCGGCCTCGACGAGGCGCCGCTGGTGCCACGGGTGGCGGCGCCGGTCTTCGAGCGCGCCCTCGAGCTCGAGTGGCCCATCGAGGGGCGCGAGCCGCTCTCGTTTGTGCTGGCGCGGCTCCTCGACCCGCTCGCCCTCGAGCTCGAGCGCGCGGATCGGGGCGCGGTCTGTGTGCGGACCGCCCTGCACCTGACGACCCGCGCCGTGCATGTCCGCGCGCTGCCGCTGCCGGCGCCGCTGCGCGACGCGAAGACCCTGCGCACCCTCGTGCTGCTCGACCTCGAGTCGCATCCGCCCGCGGCCGCCATCGACCGCGTGCATGTGCGACTCGACCCCACGCCCGCGCGGGTGCTGCAGCACACGCTCTTCGAGCCGGCGCAGCCGGCCCCCGAACAGATCGCCACGCTCATCGCCCGGCTCACGGCCGTCATGGGCGAGGGACGCGTCGGTACGCCTGCGCTGGCCGATACCTGGACGCCGGGAGCCTTCCGCATGCAGCCCTGCGAACTCGGGCCGCTCCCGCCCCCGCAGCACACGGCATCCTCTGGGCTCGTCTCGAATGCGGTGCGCCTGGCGAATTCCCCCCCGCCGCCCGCGGTCTCCGCCAGGCACGAGCGCGGGGCAGGGCTCGTGAGCGAGCCGCCCCCGCCGCCCGCGGCCTCCGACCCTGTTCCGTCTTCGGCCTCTTCGGGCCACACGACCGCAGGCTCGCCTCATACCCCCGATCTGCCCATCGGGTTTCGTCGCTTCCGCTTGCCGGTACCGGTGCGCGTGCGGGTGCACGAGGGACGGCCTGTGCATCTGCTCTGCGATCGTCCGGGCATTGCCGGCGGATCTATCGTGCAGGCCTCAGGGCCGTGGCGCACATCCGGTGCCTGGTGGCAGGCCCCTGCAGCCGTCACCGACGGACAGGTGCCCTGGGACCGCGACGAGTGGGACATTGCCCTGGCCGACGGCACGCTCTATCGGCTGCACGTCGAACGCGCGGTGGGGCAGTGGGCACTCGATGGCCTGTTCGACTGAGTCATCCGGATCGCTCGATGTACGTCGAACTGCATACGGCGTCAGCCTTTTCATTTCTGCAGGCGGCCTCCTCACCAGAGGCGCTCGTCGCCCGGGCGGCCGAGCTGGGATACCCCGCCCTGGCACTGCTCGATCGCGACGGCGTCTACGGGGCCCCGCGCTTTCACAAGGCGGCCCGTGCCGCCGGCCTGCGCCCCCTCATCGGGGCCGAACTCACCATGCAGGCTGCCGCCGGGCACCACTGGGTGCTGCCCGTGCTGGTCGAGTCGGCGCAGGGCTGGCGTCACCTGTGCCAGCTCATCTCCCGCATGAAACTGCGGGCGGCC
>Ga0172372_10000328_pt1 | contig 74425 bp, 114 predicted proteins | sample LakKiv5m_2_FD_114544 | JGI IMG/M metagenome (GOLD analysis project Ga0172372, IMG submission 114544) | Freshwater microbial communities from Kabuno Bay, South-Kivu, Congo - kab_092012_9.5m | ecosystem: Environmental > Aquatic > Freshwater > Lake | place: Democratic Republic of the Congo...
CTTAATATCATCTTCAGACGCTTGAGCAAACCAATCTGCAAGTCCAGGTCCAACTGACAGCAGGAATTCAAGATTAGCACGATCTCGTTGATTCATGATTTTTTCCTTAGTTTGACCAAAAAGTTTCGCTTGAAGGATCGCAGCACCATGGAGTATCTTCGGGAATATCAATCATTTTACCCGTCATGAGATTTTTAACGGTTTTGGCTCCAACTGGATACTTAAGGGCAAAGAAAGTTTCTTCCATTGTCTGGTAAACTTCTTGTCCGGCGTTACGATTAGAACAGGTTGCGCTACGTTTGGCGCCGCCTGCAGTTTTGAAATAACGCTTGTCAGCATGGGGATCGGCAGTGTGAAAAACAACGTACATCTTGTGCTCCAAAGTTTCAGTGTAAAGCTATTATACCGAAATATTGAATATTTGTCAATCAACTTCGTAGTACTGATTGTCGTCGTGGTGATAATAAGCAGCAAGAACGCTATCTAACCATTCATCATAGGCAGCTTCAATTTCGGCTTCGATTAATGCTTGTGCTTCAATTTGAAGTTCAGAATTGACTTCGTCCAATCCCCACGAAAGGTCAACATATTGGCGTTCCATATCCATTTCGAACATAATTTGATCCATTTCTTTTGCACCCTGTTGATTAAACTATGATGCTATTATATCAAAATAATGAATATTTGTCAACCGATCTTGTAAGGCATAGTCGGGGCAATGTAGGACACTGCCCCATCAAATTTGCTAGATTAAATTACTTTTTATTCAAATGACTGTAGTATGCTTTCATAATGCCTTCTCCAAATTTGCTGTAATCAAACTTGGTTAATTCTTGCATACTACGACTGGTTTCACCTAAAACACTGTTCATCATTGATGAAGTTGCCTTAACTGCTTCTTTGGTGTAGGCAGTTTGGCTGTCTACAAAGTCATTTAAACTTGTTGCAATCTTTTCGTTGGTTACAAAAGTTTTGATAAAAGTTTTTTTACTGTTTTGTACAGTATCTACCATAAAATCCATATTAAACATGTGTGTCTCCTAAAACATGATTATACAAGTATTTATGCTGCAGTGCAACATAAAATAATATCTTATTAATTTAGTTTGAGTAAATAACATATATTCCAAAAAATATGTAAGGAGATCAAAATGGAATTATTTTTATTCTTTTTAATTGTAGCAGTGGGAGGCATGTGGTGGCTTAATTATAATATGAACAAAAAAGCTCGAGCCGAAGAACAATCAAGGTTAGATAAACAAGAAGCAGAAGCACCTTATAAAGTAGATGCTTCCGAAGTGAAGGCATCGGTTGCACCAGCTGCTGAGCAAGCCATGGAGCAAACTGCAGTTCAGCCAACAAAATGCGGTTGCGGACGTAGCCCAACTGGATTTTGTGTGGGACTTCATAAGTTAACTTCAGAAGAATGGGCAGTTCATGTAGATAATCCCAACAAACCTGTCACAGAAACTAAACCAGTTAAAAAGCCAAGAAAACCTGCTGCAACTAAAACTGCTGCAGCCAAGGCAAAAAGTAAAAAACCTGCTGCTGCCAAAGCAACTGTCAAAAAAGCAAAGAAGTAATTAAGTTTTTTAAGCTGTCAGATTGGCATTATCTTTGTATGATGCCAATTTGTTTTTCCAATAATTGTAAAGTGCAAAACTAGCAAGATTTTTTCCCTTGCTTTCACACATAATATCAAATTGATCAGAAAAGGTCAATGCCCAATCATTTACAGCTGAATTCCAATAAAAGTTACTGTGAGCACGTAATTTTTGTTTTTTATGACCCGATTCCATCAAGGCCGAAAGATCGGGAACTCTGTCAGTTGAATGTCCCACCAAGCAATCTTCCCTACTAACACTATAATGCATAACAGGGCGATGACCGCGCCAACTATCCACCACTCTTTTAACGCTGTCACTAGTTGGATCAATGTATACCCCTTCACGGACCCAATTATGATGTATATCGAGCACGACAGGCACAAGATCACTAATGCTAAGGCAATCATCCAATCCATAACTTATTTCCTCGTTTTCGATGGTAATGGTGTTGCGGGCTTCCTGGCTGAGTCGTGTATAGGCGCGTCGGATACCTTCGGGACCGGCACGACCCGCGATGTGGACATTGATTTTAAAGTCTTGAAATCTCTGGGCAAACCCCATCCAAGCGGCCATTGTAGCATGGTATTCAAATTCCTCTATAGAACGTTCAACAATCTCAGGGTTATCGCTAGCAAGCACAGTGAACTGGCCAGGGTGAAAGCTAAGGCGAACATCGCGAAGCCTAGCCAACTCACCGACCTTTCCAAACGACTGCTGCGCATATCTTTGTACATCAGGTAGCTGCCAAAAGTAACGCCAGCTAGGCTCAGTGAAAGCAGGCAAAATATCACTTGAAAGACGTACCATCCGAAGTCCATGTTCTTGATCTCCAACTTTTTTAACTAATTGATAAATGGATTCGATGTTTTGTTTCATCAAATCCCACAACCGTTGCTCCGCCGCAGATCGACTTTGACGATTAAGCCAAGTTATTGTTGTGGTTCCGGTATTATATTTTTTTGCTGGATCTTTGGGTTTGATACCGTCCATTTGATCTGGACTATCAATCCACTTGCAAGCAAAACCTATACGTTGAATTGTATTCATTCTACAATTATATACGCATAAGTTTTATTTGTCAAATTGTACACTTATCACATGTTCATAATTCTTTTTAATAAGACTTTTATACATTAGATTTCTATGTACAAGAAATTCTTGTGATCCGGCATCATGGCAAAATTTAGCTAATTGTTTAAAATACAACGATCTTCTTTGGTACAAACCTCTACAAACAGCATCAGTATTTTTTGTTTGATAAACTGCAGTTATCCATTTGTTTCTTTCTTGACTGTCCCAATTATGTATTTCTGTAAATGCAGTCAAATTTGAACCTGATTTAATTATTGCAGGATGACTGTATTCTCTTTCTTTGAAATCTTGATTTTTATAGTCTTTTACAGTAGTAATAAGAATATCTTGTGTTAATTTGCATAAATCTGTAATTTTAGACTGTTGCTCTTTTTCGTCTTGTGCAAAAGTTAAAAACTCATCTGTGGCAATTACACAACTAAATTTTAAGGTAGCTGAACCTTCAAATTTTTTGACTGCAATTTGTTGTGACAGGTTTTCGAATAAGTCATTATTCATTTGTGCCAAATAAATGTCAGATGTTCTCGGTACAGCAAATATCAAAGGATTAAATCCTATAAACAAATATGATTTAGGATTCATATTATGATATTCAAAAACCTTGTCCAGAATTTCTTTTTTTCTGTCGATTATTTCAGATTTTTTTCCGTGTAAATTGAAAGCATCAAAAATAATATTGCTGTAATCGTTAAAATTATTCATAAATTTATTTAGTTTGACGCTCTAAATCCAGGGTAACACAATGAAACCCCCCACCTAGAGTTCTACTATGACGTAGTTCTAATGGAATAACCTCGATGCCTTTTTTTGATAATTGTTTGTGCAATTCTATTTGTTTACTATCTACAATCACCGTAGTTGGATTTACACTAAACATGTTTAACGCTATCCATTTACTAGCATAAGGATATTGATAAAATGATTGTTCTACTACATGGTCAACCCATATTTTATCCCATTTTTTAAAATACTCAGGCAAATTTGATTGATTAATTCTGGAAGAGTTTAATACTACTAATCCGTCTTTGAGAATAGAAATGGTGCTGTCAATATGGGCATATGCATAGATATTATCTAATACATGTATTTGATATTGTTTGCCTAGCATATTTTGTAACCATTCTGCTCCTAATCGGTTGCCAGTATTACTTACCAAATAGAAAATATCGTCGTTATGCCTTAAAATGTTTGCTGCATCAAACATAGGTTCCTGCTCATTTAATACTACATTCTTATTAAGAACATATGAATCTTGTGTAAGTAATCTTGGCTTAGGCGCAGAAAACCATCTTGCTTTATCTCGAATAGCTTTAACTTTAATTTTATAATAAGCACTTACTTCAAATTGTCTACTTCTGTAAACCATTGGGGCTTCTATGACCATATCATCAATTACCAACAAGGTATCTCGAGGACAGTATTTGTACATGCCGTCAGTTTCCCATTCGTGTGTTCTAACAACATGACTGTGATCTAATTCGTTTGGCCTGTAAACTTCAACCCCCAATGATCGTAAAGTGTTTGCTAAAATTTCTAAATCTTCGTTAGCTTCGTCGATTACATGTTTGGGGAATGGGCCCTGAGGCATAATTGTTTCTTTCCAAGCAGTAACTTCTTTATTATAATCAAAAATTTCATCGAATTTAGGAAATTGTGCTCCAGTTGCATCGCCTACTACACAGGATTTAAGTTGATCGTATTCATTTTTGCTGGAAATTTTCATATATGGCCAGTGATTTGCAATGTATATCGTGGAGTAAGTCCAATATTTGCTGCCATGTGAGGAGTGTCATAACTCCAATATACGCAACAGCCTTTGTTCCAATTTATAAATGGTTCATTGTTATATTCTGCGTAATGACCCGATTGCCAATCTTCTAGAAATACGATAGCTCTACGTATGGAATGTTCCTTGCCTTGTAAATTAAAAAGTTTAATATATCTTGTGTACAAATCTTGATGAGTTGGCAAAATTGTGCCAGTATCCATTCTATAGTAACTAGTCCCAATATCTGACCATCCTAGCATTTCAAAAAATTTAATAAAATGGAAATTCCAGCTTGGTTGGGGGTTGCGCATGTCACACATAACCCCTGTAAATGTTCCGCCGTAACCTTGATTCCTCCATTTATGTAAACTTTGTTCATCATTAAATGGTTCATAACTATACTTTAAAGATTTGTATTCCTCATCCCAAAATGGATCAATACGGATTTTAACGATTTCGTGTGTTGCCATAATGAATGACTTTGACTGTGTCAGTAGAGTTTAATTTGCGCCAAGGATCAACAATAATAGATCCTGCAGGAATAGTAACATAAGGTTGTGTGTCTACTTGTTCACCAGTATATTCATAAGTAATTTTTCTACTGTGAGCCCATAAAAAGACTGCAGGATTTTGCACTTCTTGAATTACATCTGTTTGGTCATCTGCTAATGGGTCAACATACTTTATTGCGGCATGGCCGTGTTTAGCCACGTAATAACCCACTAATGTTGAGTAAGAACCGATACAATAAGGAACGTCAGGTTTATATGCTTTACCATGAATTACAATAGGTAAATCTCCATTGTCTCGACTTACTTCAATTAAAAATTTTGCAAGGTTCTCTGCCTGTACTTCCCTTGCAGACATGACAGTATCAAACAAATCATACCCAATATTATATTCTTTTGCTAACCAACGCAATGCAATATTATCCCGTGGATGGCAATTATGCACTACAACACCATTTTTGGCATTAATGTAATATTGATCGTCTTTTATCTCATGGTTTGGTTCTACTTCGATGTTATATACTTTTCCGTTATAATTGTACTTTTCAATTTTCATAATTCTATTCCTAGGTTAATCAGTTTTTGTTTTGTTAAAATTTCAATTTTTATGTCTGGATGTTGTTCTTTTAATAGCTCAAATTTTCTGTATTGGATTCGGTACCAGTGATCTGCTTTCGGATCAACGTAGGCGTTCCACTCATATACAAAAAAGTCAGGGTAATATGACCTACTAATTCCCGAGTCGTCTATATAGTCGATTCTACCCCTATGACAGTCAAATTTTAGTTGCTGTTTATCGAGCCATTCGATAAATTTCAACTCCCAGTGCCCTTGTACTCGATATTCTTTTCCCGACGAATGAATGTACGTATGCCATTTACACTTACAATTTGCATCGTTATTTTCTTTATATGCTCCTCGGCGCCATGCATTAATTGATCCTTGACTAAATTTTTTACGAAACTCAGTATCTTGCATTAACTTAGATCTAGTCTTAGACACTTTCTGTCTAACTTCAGGTCTCTTCATAGCGTTCTTCTCACCAATATTAACTTTGCCTATCATTGATTCCGATGTACGCTTTCGTTCTGCCGGATCTTCATATCTCCTTTTTTGTGCATTGCTGTTCTTTTGCCGCCGATCTAGTAAATTATTCTGAACTGCCTGCCAACATCTATTACAAAAATCTTTTGTGAAATTTATGTTAGCTTTCATCTTAATATATTGTTTTTTCACTCTATTGTGAATTACACTGCATTGATCACATGTAATCTCTAAGATCAACTGGTTAACTGTTATCTTTTTACCGGTTTTTGAGCTAGTCCAAGAATATGGTTTTTGGTATTCTTTGTGTATCATACATTTATTTAGCAAAGAATACAAAATATACATGACAGGCACTAGCTTAACCGATATAACCTGTCAGATTCAACAATTTCGTCAGCTCTGACAATCACCCGGACGTTGTTACGCAATACTGGAACAAGATGCTCAGGAGTACACTCAAGTAATACTTCGTCGTTTTCAATGAACCTAAGGATGTTACCGCTATACTCCCGACAAGTTACTTTATCAATCTTTTTCTCATCCTTACTTGTAATGGAATAATTTACAGATTCTATTAGGTGCACACGATCGTCGAAAGTTTTGTGCAGATTTTCGATAGAAATAATTTCGCCGTCGACCCGAACTGGGAAATCGGGCAACACACAAGCACCTGCGTCCCCCATTCCTGCAGTCATGTATTTTGGACCCATGATACGCATAGTTGATCTGGCTAAGGCATTAGTTACTACATCAACATTGATGTTACCAATGCGCAAAGCAAAATCTTGAATCATGTTCACAAGACCCACTTTAGCACTAATAAATGTGTTATAAAAGATTTTAATTGATTCACATTCGTCCCAGGTACCAACTTCGTACCTTGGATCATTTTGCATAATTGTTTTATATAAATCTATTAGTTCACCTGCCACTCCTGTCAGACTACCATCTTCAGTTCCAATAATAACCATTTCAGGATTTGCCATATCCCATTTAACACTGCCCATGGCAATTAGATAGGGGTTATATAAAAACAAATGTCGTTTGTCCAATAAAGGTACAAACTTTCTTCTAGTTGTTCCCGGCAAAACTGTGCTAATCAACACAATCTTTTTTTGAGTTCGCGCATACTGATTGACCTTATTAATTGCATCAATTACTGCGTCATGCCCAAAGTCTTTTGGCTCCATATGGCTACTAGGCACACTACCATCATAACCTTCTGCATGTGGTGTAGGTACAGCAATGAAAATCCATTCGCTTTCATTTACTAATTCTTCAATTTCACAAACTTTCACTGAGGTGCTCTGCCTTGGGTAAATATCATAGCCTCTGACTTCATGTTTTTCTGCCATAACTTCGGCACAGTCAAGGCCTAATTTTCCAATTCCAATAAAACCAATTTTTTTTCTAATAACTTGCATATGATCTCCGTTGATAATTTCTACTACATATTATACAAAAATTTACTTGAACCTTCAAGATTTTCCGCAGCTTATTTCTATCCGTTTGGCACTACGTCTGCTAATAATCTGGCATTTTCTTGGGAAACTGATTCGAAAATACATTCTGAATATTTACATTCTGTTTTATTTTATGATCAAGAACCTTTGTTATGCAAAGAGTTACCAACCCAACATTTTTTAGCATTGCAGAATAAAGTATTCTTTTGTAATATACTTGCAAATAGCGAACATTCGATACAGAAAAAAAATCTACTAAAAAAAGAAAATTTTTATGACTGGTATTATTTTTATCACGGATTTGCTGCTCTTTGTTGGTTCGATGATTTAAAATATTTGCCAAAAGTGGAATACTCTTTTTCAAAAGTATTTATAAACCTTAACAGACTACACACAAAATATAGAAGTTATAGAATTAATTTAATAAGCGAATACTATAAAAGAAATTTACTAGATTTTGGGCATATTAGTTTTGCTTCAACAAATAATGAATATGGAACTTGGATCGATGAAATATCCGATCCTCATACTTTACTTCCAAAAAATAAGTTGAAAGAAATTGAAAGTAATCTATTTAAAATTTCTTTGCCACTAGTGGTCGATACTTATGATCCTAAGGGATTTGCAAGTGCAGACTCGGGGCCAGAAGCATTAAAACTTAATCAATCTGCCTTATGGCATGTTGTTAGCGAAACTATTTTTTATCAAGAAAAATTACATTTAACTGAAAAAATTTTTAAGCCAATATGCTCAAGACGACCCTTTATTTTAGTAGGGGCAAAAGGTAATCTTGCTTATTTACGAAGTTATGGATTTAAAACATTTGGTCGATGGATTTCTGAAGATTATGATAATGAGGAAGATAACGAAAAAAGATTGTTAATGATAGTTGATGAAGTGGAAAAATTATGTAAATTATCTTTTCATGAATTAAAATCAATGCATAAAGAAATGCAAGATATTTTAGAATACAATTTTAATCATTTTTATAACGAATTTAAAAAAATTATTGTTGATGAACTGGTTGATAATTTTCAAGAATGTCTTAAAATTTGGAATCACGATAGATTTAACGAAGAAAAATTGGGATTAGATGCAAATTCTTTACGCAATATAAAAAATATATTATTACGATAAATAGTTTGGTCAACGGAGTTTCATAATGGGGGAATTTTTCAAATTAGTGGCCGAAGTCGGTTTTCCTATAGCTGGTGCAATAGCTGCAGGATATTTTGTTTTCTTAACTTTGAAATTTATTCTTGCAGGAGTTACTGGCAGCGTAAACGGTTTAAAAGGCATTATTATGGCTTTAGACAATCGTGTTAAAACTATGAATCACGATGTCATCAGAATAGACACTATTGTAAGCAATGCATTAGGATTAAAACCAGATGTAGATCGTATAGCTCGTGCTGATGGTAAAAACGACGCCCGCAGAGATTAATTATGCTTTATGTTGATTATGTTTGGCATTTAACCTCCAGCACCATGGTTCCAGATATTGAAATAGATATCGATAAATTAAATTGGAAAGCAGGAGATTTTTGGCAAGTACAGGAACGTAACGGACAATTAATATTTTGTAAAGTGGATCCAATGGTGCAATTTTTATTAGAAGGTGCAGTCGATGGACGTAGTTGAACTTATCAACAAGTATGGTTTCTAATTTGTTGTTAGGTTGGCCCAAACATACTAAATTAGATAAATAAAAACATGAAACATCTACATCATATTATTCCAAAACATATGGGCGGAACAGATGACCCATCAAATTTAAGAGAACTCACGATAGAAGAGCATGCTGAAGCACACAGAAAGTTATATGAAGAATTCGGTAAACCTCAGGATAAAAGAGCATGGATGGGGTTAGCAAAACTTATGACAGGTAAAGAAATTATTAAGGAAATTTTAACTTCCCCCAAGAGTGAAGAACATAAAAGAAAGATAAGTGCAGCATTGAAAGGTAAACCAAAACCTTGGCAAATTGGATCAAGACACGGTGCTGGAAATGCTGGTAAGCCCAAGAGTGAAGAACATAAACGCAATATAGGACTTAGTAAATTAGGAAAAAAAAGAGAACCATTTTCAGAAGAATGGAAACAAGCTCTTAAAGATGCAAAGGCGAAAGAACCTTATAAAACTTGCCCACATTGCGGATTAAAAGGAAAAGGACCAAATATGACCCGTTATCATTTTGATAAATGCAACAGGAAATAATATGGACTCATTGGTGGAATTAATTAACAAATACGGCTTCCCAATTGTTGCAGCAGGTGGTACCGGATATATGATTTATTATGTGTGGGAATGGGCCACTAAAGAAATTAAACCTGTATTAAGTGAAGCAAATACTACTCTTATCGCACTAATAGATCGTATACGAATGCTGGATAATGATTTAATCAGGATGCAACAAAAAGTTAATACAGTATTACATCTCAGAGGTAAAATAATCGAGTCGGAACGTGTACTTGAAGTAGTTAAGGTTGACAATGAAGCAGATAAAAAGTTTAAAAAGGCCATCATCGACTCTGACAAAAACGTAGACCTTGAAGATAAAAACACTGCTGCATCTGGTGAAAGTTAATGGCGGAATTATTATATCTACTACTTACAACTCATTTTACTATTATTTGCGTTACTGTATATCTACATAGATCTCAAGCTCACAAATCTGTAATTTTAAGTCCTGTAATCAGCCATATCATGCGATTTTGGCTTTGGTTAACTACCGGAATGATTACCAAAGAGTGGGTAGCAGTTCATCGTAAACATCATCGATTTTGTGATCATGAACAAGATCCACACAGTCCCCAGGTTCACGGTATTGCTAAAGTTTTGTTTAACGGCAGTTATTTGTATTATCAAGCAACTAAAAATATCGCCGACGTTGATGCTTACGGAAAACAAACTCCTAACGACTGGATTGAACAAAATTTATATACTAAACATAAAAACATAGGAATAATATTGTTATTGATATTCAATTTACTATTATTTAACTGGTGGGGTCTAGCAATCTGGGTTGTACAGATGATTTGGATTCCCTTTTGGGCAGCAGGTGTAATAAACGGTCTTGGACATTTTGTAGGTTATAGAAATTGGTCTACAAAAGATTATAGTAGAAATATTTTTCCTTTTGGGATCCTAATAGGCGGTGAAGAATTACACAACAATCATCATAATGATCCAAAATCTTGCAGATTAAAAAATAAATGGTACGAAATTGATATTGGATACTTGTATATTAAATTGTTTGTGCTACTCGGACTCGCTAAAATTTGATTTTACCCCGTTCATACAAATAGTTTTAAAAAACTCATCACATTCCCCATAAATCATAATAGGGGAATAATAACTCAATAAGCTATAATAAATCAATTGATCGAACCAATATTCAACTAATTTATTTTGAAGTTGCCACATAGGTGCCATCCCAATCTGAGGGTAAATGTTTGGCACTCATTTCTTCAATTCGTTCCTGCCAAATTGAATAATAATTGTCCATTTGATTGTCAAATTCGCCGACTAGTTCCTTACATAATTTCATTGCAGTTCGAAAATTTTGTTTTCTATAATTTAAAAGCATTACTTCGTGTGTTTTTCTGGCTTGCTGATACTTACGCATGATTATTGTATTTTCCGGCGGAAACAACACGGTATAAATGTTAACTCCTTCTTTTTTTCCTTTTACTGCAATTTTATCTAATTCTAAAACAAAAAATTCATCTTTTACATATTCAGCAGTTTTCGGACCAAGTACGATTTTGACGCCGTACGGCTTACTTTGACCTTCCAATCGGGATGCCAAATTGACGCCATCACCCAAGCAAGTATAGTCAAAACGCTGACTACTTCCCATGTTACCAACCACAACGGTATCAGTATTAATGCCAAGACCCATACCAAAAGGCGGTACACCTTCTGCCGAAATTTCTGCATTAAACGCATCTAAGCTTCCCATCATTTGTAAACCAGTTCGTACTGCATTCTTGGCATGTTCTGCATCATCCAATGGCGCATTCCAAAATGCCATTTGAGCATCACCTATATACTTGTCCAATGTACCTTGATTTTCTAATATCTTGGCTGTCATTGCAGTCATATAACGATTCATTATTTTAGTAAGACCTTGTACGTCTTTTCCGTAATGTTCACTGATGCTTGTAAACCCGCGCACATCAGTGAACATAATAGATAACTCTCTACTGTCTCCACCTAACTGTAGTAATTCTGGATTTTTCTGTAGTTTTTCAACCATTGCTGGCGACAAGTAAGTGCCAAATTGTTTTTTAATTTGTTGCTTTTGTAAATATTCACTTACAAATTTTATTCCGTATGCGTGAAGACTGACCAATAATAGACCACTAATAATGGCAGTAGCATCAATGAGCCATAAGTAGGATTGATATAAAGCATAACTGCCATAGCCAAAAGAGAACACCATAACGACAACTGCTGCCAAACCTGCATAAATCCATCTTGTTAATGTTAATAAAATTATTCCCGAAAATCCTAAAATAACAATTTCTAGTCCATCTGCGTAATCGGGCCGTTGAATTGTAACTCCGTTTATCATTGTTGCAATAATACCTGCCTGTGCTTCATGAGGGTATACAGCGCCTCGACTGGTGGGCACGGGATTAGCCAATCCTGCGGCTGTGACTCCGACTACTACAATAGCTTTGTTGAAATCTTCGGGCAAATTCATCACGCTTACGCTCTGAGACGTTTGACTCCAATCAATCCAAATTCTTCCCAATGCATCTGTACTAATGGGTCCGAATTTAGGAATACGCATACGTTCAACACCGTTTTCATTTAATTTAACTTGTACAGTGGTATCGTCCGCTGCTATCCTCAGTGTTTCCATGGCTAAACTTGGATAAATTTTTCCGTCAACAGTTATTACTAACGGCACTCTACGATTTACTCCGTCGACTTCAGGTAATGTATTAACAATGCCAATACCTGCTGCTGCATTTTCTAAAATAGGAATATTAGCAATAAGACCGGGGTACTGAACTATTCTGTCCATATATTCAGGCGCAAGTACTGCACTGCCGGGATTTCTGGGAGAATTTCTCGTTTGATCACTGGGTGCACTCGGTAATACAACGGGAAAACGTTTTAAAATTTCAGCCAAACGACGATCTTGATTACTTCTATCATTGTTAGGCATAAGAACGTTGAAAACAACAAGACCAGCATTCCTTCTATACAGATCCTCAATAATTTCAGCATAAATCCCTCGCGGTAAAGGCCATTGCCCATACTGATCTAAAGCTGCTTCGTCTATATTAACTGTAAAAATATTTGAAGGTTCTGTTTCTTTAGATAAGATTAATGTGTCAAAATATCTTAGTCTAACCGATTCGACTAAACTGGGATCATAAACTCTAACCGCAACAATGATTGTTAAAGTTATCAGAGCTGTCCATGGACTTAATAGTAATTTTTTAATTTTCTTCATCTGGTCTTGCACCTCTCACTGTTGCTCCAGTTTCATCTGCAGCTAACTTTCTACATTTTTCATTAATCTCACCTTTCATACAAACAGGCAAGATTGTTCTTCTCTGTCGTTCAATTTCTTGGCGTTTGATTAAATTTTCAAATGCAGATTTCATCCTATAATTTTGTACCATTAAGTACAAAGACAAAATAGCCAATGTTGCTATTAGTAGTATCAAAACGGCCCTTATGTTAAACATAAGAGTATTTATAGAAGCATGTCTTCAACTATTTGTTCCATTTTATACTGTGGACTATAACCCAAACTTTTAAGTTTTTCTGTGTTCATAAACATACTATGAACCTGTACAATTTTATGAAAATCTGGCGGTTCTATATTATTCATTATACTGGTGCTGTTTAACTTTCGATGTGCATAATCAATTATAGTTCTAAATTTAACAGGTACACCATTACCAATGTTATAAATTTCATTAAGGTTGCCTTTGTTCATAACCAAAGCAATGGCTTTAGCAACATCTTTCACGTGTACATAGTCTCTATACATATTGCCATTATCATAAATGTTTATGTCTCTATTTGCTTTGAGTTCATTGATCAAATGTTGTAAAGCATTTTTCTTTAAGCTGGCTTTAGGATCTCCCGGACCAACAACATTGGCTAATCTAAGAATTCTGTAATTGATGTTAAAAACTTTTGAATACGTAATTAATAAATCTTCTGCTGCTTTTTTAGTAATACTATAAAACCCAGTGGGTTTACAAATGCTGTTCTCGTTGGCCGGCATATCTGTATCACCGTACACAAACCAACTGCTGACAAAATTGAAAGTAACTTGTTTATCTTTGCACTGTTCTAATACACGCATTAATGTAATTAAATTAGTTTCTATATCTAAGTAAGGATTAGTTAACATATTGTAATTACTGATGGTGCTGATCAGATATAAAATCTGTTCAGATCGTACGGTATAATCATGTCTTTCATTGACAATGCAGTTGGGATTTTGTCTTACAAATTCGGATCCGACGAATCCCGATCCGCCGAAGACTTGGATAGAATTTTTCATAATTTATTGTTGATTGATTGATGTTGCGCAACCAGCTAATAATCCACAAGATTGAATTATACTATAATGTTGTGAAATAGAACCTTGTTGTGTTAAATTTAAAGTTGCCGCACCACCTGAATTAGTTAAATTTATAGTGGCACTGTGATTACCGCTGTCTTTTTGATTTGTGATAACACTGTGGCCGTTTCCATTAAGGGTTAAATTCAATGAATGCTCTCCAACTCCTTGTTGAACAGATTGTATTGAATTGTTATTTCCCAAAATTGAACTAATGATAGATTTATTAGGAGAATTTAGTTGGGTAAAATTCAAAAGATTTGAATTTCCTTGCACATTAGATTCTAATATATTTCCCGAAGTTTGATCTGAAAACATTATGTTGTTATGACCAATAATAGACATTCTTACAGTATTACTGTTAATTTGTGAAATGTTAATTTCGTTACTGTCCCCATTGATCACACTATTTTGTTGATTGATACCAGTTATGGTGTTGGAGCTGCCAGTTTGATTAATAACAATTTGATTATTGCTGCCTATTTGTTCTATAAAAATAGAATTATCAGCAGCGTACAAATTGAAAGACAATAATAAAAAAATTAAATATCTCATTTTTGTATTAATGTAATTGAAGTACCATTTCCTTGGTTTACTCTATTACTTATAGTGATAGAACCTTGTACTTGAACAATTGTTGAATTTTGATTTATTGGCGTAGTGACGCATTGTTGATCACCGCCACCATCTCTGCACAAAGTGACGTAAGGTTCATCTTTTACTGCGATAACTCCGCTGCTTCGTCTGTAATCTGGTAGAACTGTATCAATTTCATCTAGCATACGTTCATTCAATGCGTCCATAACTATGTCAAATACATTATTAAGAAAACTGTTATCTAAAAAAGTATAACTAAGTCTATCTTGCCATATTTGTGCTTGAGCTTTATCAAGTGCATTTTCTAAATCTTTTACAGCCAGAAAATCTACATCTAAAAAATTCTTTTGTGTTTCTTGTTTTTCAGCAGAATCTTTTAATTCACGTGGGGGACTTAAAATTAACATGTTTCCTATTGCGTCTTCGGACAAATTTAAAATTACAGGAGTTCTTGGGGGAGAATTTCTACTATCGACCCTTGTTGCTTGAAAAGGCTGATTTAATATAACTATACCTGCATCTGTTTCAATTTGAATTTGACCTGTTACGCAGTTTGATTCTATGTCTGATTTAGTTCTTGAAGGCTTGTTATCGGGACAGCTTGGTAATAAAATAATTGTGCTTTGACCTAATTCTTCTACTGTTGCTGTAAAATCGGTGCCTCTGACAGAGATAGTAGCCGTCGGAGTTTTAAGTGCAACATTCTGTGGGGATTTTTTTGCAATCTGTCCGCTGGCATATCTAACGGTACCAATAGCAATTTTAGCTCCTAGTTTACCAGTGTTCGATTTAGGATCATAAACAAAATCATCAATTACTAATCTGCTGTTTTCATTGACTTGAACTTTTGTGTTATCTTCAAAGGTTATCCCCACTTTTCCCTGTTGAGTTTTGATGCTGTCGGCCATCTCCACTGTTTGACCTTTTTTCCCCTCCAACTGTTGATTTTTTCTCTGAATGCTGGCTGGACTGTTCAACTGTTCTGTTACTGTTCCTATCCCTGCTTTGCAGTTCAAGGATATAATCACCAAGAGTAACACAATTGCCCTGCATATGATCATCTTTAATTTGAGGTTGTTATAGAAAAAGTATTACCCGATCCAGCACTCAATATATTTACTGTAGTATCAATGGTTCCGCTTTGATTAATTGTGGTATTATTACTAGATCCTGTATAATTCATAACCACACTATGACCAGATACTCCACCTCCCGATTGTGTTATACTGGTAATATTTGTTGCACCCACAGTAGTTATATTAATTGTTCCTTTGTCACCTGTCAAGTTTAGTGTAGTTTCGTTTCCACCTCCACCTGTTTGACTTATTGTGGTAGTAGTGTTATTGGCATTGATGGTGCCCACTAATTGATTATTATTTCCTCCACTGGTTGTTACTGTCATAGTATTATCAGAACCTAAAATGTTTAAATTCATTATAGATCCATCACCAGTCTGATTTAAATTTAAGGTAGTACTTGCATTCGAACCTGCACCATCATTGTTTAAATTTAAAGTTGCAATTGCATTATTACCGGTATTTACATAAGTGATGTCTGTGGGACTGCTACCATTTGCAGTTGTAGTTACTACTCCCATATTTAATATGTTCCCACTACCAATTTGTTGTATATCAATATTAATTGCATCACCTGTAAATTTAGCAGGATTGGTGTTACCTGTTCCTACTCCTTGTATACTACGAACTCTATTACTTGCACCATCTTGAAGAATTGTAATAGTTGCATTATCTCCTGCTTGATCAATATAGATAGTGTTATCAGATGCATGAACAGGTAAACTTACTGCAGCAATTAATGAAATTAAAAATTTCATTGGTTTTATCATTTTTTATCCTTTCCGTTTTCTTTAAATTCCCAAACTTGTTTTCTTTGACCTTCTTTAATTAGTTCGATAACTGCTGCTTCAATAGCAGTTTTTACAGCATAGGTGCCAGGTTCATTTATAGTAATTCCCGACTCAGATTCAAATGCTTTTGTCCCCAAATCAAAAAACTTTAAAGTACTAAAACTATCTGCAGTACTAAGAATGGTTTTTTGTACAGTAACGCTGACTAACACTTTTCCGGTATTGACACTCACTGCTCTTAAACTCACTGTAACAATATCTTCACTATATTGAGTTTGTGCGCCGATGCCTAACCACCTTGCTCCAGCGCCTCCCGATTTTGTACTAGTGTCAAAACCTATTATGCCTCCCTCAATTATTAATCCCGCAAATTGCATTGGCATTAATGGTTTAGCATTAACTCCTTCATATGCTTCACGCATTTGACGTATTATCAATCGTTCTTTAGTTAAGTTATCTAACCCAACACGTTCTACTACTTCAAACCAACGACCATTACCTGCATCTTGTAATGCACGAATCAGAAAAGTTTCAGCCCCTTGAGTAACTGCAGTGCTTAAGCTGGCAATATTACTTTGACTCCTTCTTTGACCAGTTTTATCTAAAAAACTGTAAACTGCGACGCTGATAGGCTTTTGAGATGAAGGAGCAGGAACATTTTCCAATTCTCGTTGCATCATGGATTTAACTGTGACAGGCAAACTGTTTAATTGTCCTGCATTTTGATGAATAGCGCATCCAGATAAACCAGTTATTAATAACATTAGAAATAGTGTTTTCATAATTAAAATTGAAACTGTCCTAAAGGTACAACCACTGTGGTATTGACACCTGGTCCAGTTACAATTAATTTGATAGTGCCATCTAGGCTATTTTTTTCCCATGCTATTTGAGTATTTGTTTCGGTATCAAAAGTAAAGATTCCACTATTACTTCCACCTTCTTTAAACATAGCAGTAGCAAGATTTTGACTTATTTGAGCATAGACTCTGGATTCTAAATTATTTAAAAATTTATTGATATTACTGTTTTGCTCTGCAGTCTTGATCTTATCTAACTCTGCTTGCAATTTGTCTGCAATTGTTTTTTGTCTTACTGTTTCTTGGTTTTCGATAGTTAATACATGACTACTGAACCCAATGCCGTTAAAACTGGGGTTTTTAAATGTGAAATCAGGTAAAGGTGCAGCAAATATTGCTGAACACACTAAACCTGACATAATAATTACTAATTTTACCATTTTTACCTCCCTTATTATTTAAAGATGGCAGGTAAAAAGTTTTCTTACGTGTTAATTAACTAAACGATCAACTATGCTATCATAGAATGAATCTAATTCGCCATTAAATTTTCCGCGCAGATGTTCTACTGCTTCTATGCAAAATTTGTAATTTTCTTTTTTATATTCTTCGATAAATGTATTATGCAACTGTCTGGAAGCTTCCAATGACGGTAGTTCTGTAACAGATACTTTATCCACTACACAATAAGCGGTGATTTCTTTTCCATTTCGTTCAAATGTTTCTAATTCTAATATTGTATAGTTTTTTTCAAGTTTTTCTTTTACGTTTTTATCCCATACTATATTCATGCCTTTTTTCCTTTACTACAAAGTCCAATGCTGTATACAATGAATCAAGATTCATTTCGTGTTGTTTATACCCTGTAATCACCGTAGAGAAATAATATTCGCTGGGGAAATCGTACTCATGATATGAGTCAGCCATATAATATATCATAGCTATGATATTTTTATTGTTCCACTTAACTTTTACTTCTTTTTTTAAATAAAAATCAGGGTAACCTTCTAATCTATCTAAACTTCGTTCGCATGCTTCAGTGATAGACCATAACGCACATTCCATCATTGATCCCAGATTCTGTTCGATATCACAAAAATGTTTAAATCTTAGTTCATGATCGAGCAACCAAACTTTTCCTAAACTAATAGCATCAGGACATCTCGATTTCATACTATCTAAATTAGTATTCATACCGTATGCCAAATAATAAGTTCTTTTCATAGTGTTTTTAAATCGTATTTAGATACTGCCTGTTTAATTGCTTGCGCTTGGCTTACACAGTCAGCTAAAGCATTGTGCAACATAGTTCCTGCTTTTCTGGTATCACCCAAGGCTTTTAGCAGTGTTCTGCTGTCTCTTATTGTATAATATGGCCATGGCGCAGGTTTGCCAAGCTGTCTATATAAGTTTTCCAATATGACTATATCGAAAACTGGCCCTTGAGCCCAGATGCGGTCTGCTCCTACGACAAATCGATTTAATTCACGAGTAAATTCTTCGAGACTAACACGATCATGTTCGCCTAATGCTTCTTCTCGAACTTCGTCGATTTGTTGGCCCCACCAGTCCACTGTGCCTTGATCGACGTTTCTACCTAATGCTATTTGTTCATCTACATCGATTCTATAATACAATCCAGTATCCAACTCTTCATCCAAGTCGAAAGGGTTAAACTGAACTGCCCCAAACGTCAAGATTACACTGTCGGGACTTGTGGCTAAAGTCTCAAGATCCAACATAATGTCTTTCATTTAAGCCTCTGGTTCTAATTTTACTATCAGGGGAAATCCGCTGTTACGGGCCAATAAAGTAACTTCTACTCCTTTTTGTTCGGCCATTTCATATGAAAGTGTAGCAACTATTCCGGAACCTTCTACATGAATTTTTTCTGTCATAACCTCTGCATCATCCCTTGAATAGTTAAAAACAATGATCAAAGTTTCTTCAACAAATTCTCGTGTGGTCACTTCATCATTGAGATAGATTACATGCCATAATATTGGGGCAGGAATATCTGTCTTGGGCTTGATTTTTGTTGTAACTTTTGGTTCTGCAATAGTAGTCATAGTTTAATTGAAAAAGTTAAGGGGGAATTGCTCCCCCCTTGTATTATATTACTTAGTGTAAGTAATTGCAATTTTTTTGGCTTTATGCTCTTCAGGAATTACTAATTCCAAAGCTACAGCCAAAATTCCGTTTTTAACGGTTGCCGCACGAACTTGAACATCAGGATTTAAAGTAAATAAACGCTCGAAATTTCTGGTGCTAATACCTTTATGAGCATAAGTAATTTCAGGCGCATCTTTTTTAACTTTAGAACCTTTTACTACAAGAACTTGGTCCTTGAGTTCAATGTCCAGTTCATCTTCCTCAAATCCTGCAACTGCAACTTCAATAACGTAGTGTGTGTCATCCAATTGTGCAATATTGTAGGGTGGGTAATTGTCTTTACCACTATTAGCAAATGTACGACCCAAATCATTAAACATGCGGTCAAAACCAATAGTGTGACGAGCAAAAGTAGGAAGATCGATTGTGCGAAGTTCAAATTGTGTCATAATATTCTCCTTTTAAATTAAGCAAGTATGACTTTGTTGTAGCCCGACCATCGGCACTACAAATGTATTTATACAGGATTTAATTAGCTTTGTCAACTTTCATCGGTTCAATCAATTTGTAAGGTAGATAGTTGTGCAGTTCTTTAGTTCCCCAATATAAACAAAAAGCAGTATAATCGGAGTCAGAAGGCACTGTCATTTTTACTGCCATTTTGTGATTCTTTAACGTATAAGGGATACCAGTTTGTTGTGACCAATGTTCCACTTCGGAAGTTAAAATTTCATAAAGATTATAGTCAAGGTCAAATCTTATATACATCAATACATTTTTTTAGGCAATGCTTCAGAAGCTAATTTTTTCCGCCATCGATTCTTCGCCGCACTTGCTGCTTTTTTTCTTGCAATGGTTGGCTTTTCATAGCTTTCACGCTCACGCAAATCTTGCAGAATACCACTGTCTGCAACTTTTTTCTTAAACTTGCGCATTGCTTTTTCAAAGTTGCCATCTGTGACAACTACTGTAGTTCCTGATAAAAATTTTGTCTTATTTAACATACTCGTCTAAGGTCCTTAACCATTCAATTGGATCTAATGCTTTGTAATTTTTATAATCTAATACTTTGATACAGGATGTTCTAATTCCTTCATACCATTGCACATCATTCATGGAATCGTTGTAAATGTAAATATCATAAATTTTATCACTTAGATGATTAACAAATTCTGATATTTGTTCTGTAGTCCATGTACAATTTCTAATTAAAATTTTAGGAACACTTCTATCAAATTCGTAGTCAGGGGGTGTAAATATTCTTGGCATATCAGTTCTTTATAGTAATAAGTAAATGCCATCCCAGTTTGCGTTCCATAATTTTAAACAGTTCGTCAGGCATTGCAGCAAACCAGGGCTGTTTTACGTATTCATATTTAACATAATTTTCTATTACCCAAGGGAAAATAAAATCTTGTTCAATGTCGACATTGTCAAAAAACCGAAATAATTCTTTTACTTCACTGTGAGTATATGTTAATGCTTGGGGACAGTCACTCTGTGCCTCGGGCTGATCCCAACCTGCGTCTATTAGAATATTTTTCCAACTATTTTTAGCGTAAAGCATGCATTTAATTTCACCGCGGTCGGCCAGAAGTGCGGGCAAACAAGCCACAACACGATCAGGACGTGGCGCATGATGAATTACGCCAAAACTATAAATTAGATCAAATTTTTCTCCGTTTGTAAAAATCTTATCTAATTCTTCAGCGTTGCATTCTATAAACGTACCCTTCAATCCGAAAATTTCAAATCTTTGTTTGGCCAGCGCGATACTTTCGCTGCTTAAATCTACTCCGGTATAAATGGCGCCGCGGCGAGCAAAGTTGACTGCATCTGTACCAATTCCACATCCTATTTCAAGTACACGTAGGCCTTCCCATTTATGAAATTCAGGAAAAGTAAAATTGTGTGGTTCATTTGCATATCGTCTTGCTTCTACTTCATCAAAATATTCCTTTGACCCTATTAGACTTTGACTGTGTCTGATATTGCAAGGCCGATTGTTCCAGTATGTTCTTACTTGTTCTAATAGATCGTTGTTCATTTTTGATTAGCTAATTTTGTTATCCATTGTTCCAACTCTTTTCTTCTGTCGGGGTGACTGTAATCTTCTGGATTTGTTGGATCTTTACCATCTGCTGCATAACTTTGTTCTTGAAAAGTTTCATCATTATTTTGGCCAGTTACATCTGCCCGATTATGATACACTTGTACAGGAATGTTGCGAATTCTATTACAATGATACGTCACATGAAAGATCCACCAATCACTGTGATTAACGGGACTAATTTTACCGAAAAACTCGATCCAGTCTCTAGGAATTATAGGGAATAACGCGAACGGATGATCCATGTTTACGCAGGGCATACGAAGCAGTCCCCAATGATCAGAATTTTTTAAAATTTCTTCATCCCAACCATCAGTTAACATTAGAGCATCGTCATTCCAAAACATTAGCCAATCTCCCGATGCTTGTTCCCCGAGAAAATTTACATATCGGTAAAGACGCAAATAGCCAAATCTTTCTGTTTCAAATACTTTGGTACTGGCCCCAGATTGTTCTACAAAAGGAAACCAAGTACTACTAAAAAATTCTCTACTTTCATCATCATCATCGTCATATGCAATAAGAATTTCTAAATTAGAAGGATTTTTTGCTGTGCTTAAAATACTACCAATACTTTTGATTACCGTGTCTACCCTTTTTCTAGTAGGTAGAAGAATAGATATTTTAGGATTCGTCATTGTGATGGTTATTGTTTTTTAAGTTTTTCTGCAACTAAGTCTTGCTCAGTTGCAGTTAGTTGATCAATTTCATATTCGCCGGACTGAAGTTTATTTACTAAGAACTCTATATACTTATCATCATAACTATAGCTGTCAGTTTTGTTTTTGTCAACTTCGATCCATTTTGCGCCATTAAATTTGTATAGCTTATTAGGTTTATAATCTACTCTCAGAAACAAATCGCCTTTATTTGGCATTACAGTGAATTCCGTCCCGAAATTGCTTTTGTTAGAGATAGGTTGTTGGATGTTATCTGCTTGTAAACTTCCTAAAGTACTATCGAATTTCTTAGCTATTGCCGGCCACATATAATAAAAAACATCTTTGCTATACTTTTTATCATTTACTTCGTAATATCCACCTTCCATTTTTTTAATCTTCATTCCATTAACTAAAAATGTATCCTTGTCTTCGGTTGGCAAAATTTCATTATCCACTGTGGGTTTATCTACGACAAGGGGCGCCACCGTTTCTATAGGTTGCACAATTTTGTATTCTATTATTGTACTTTTATTTGCAGATTTTTTATTTGAACGTTTTTTAATGGGCTGAGGAATGTTGTCTTCCTCATTATCGAAGGTGTTCCCTGGTATAGGTTTTCCAGACGGAAAATGAACCCAAGGCTTAAACAAATAACTGTGTTTAGATATTTCGAAATTGTCAAAATCTGATTCTAAATTTTCAGAAGTTTTTTTTTCAGCTTGGATATTTTCTTCGATAGGTGATTTGTCGATCTTCGCTGTTCGTTTATTGGACAAATGCCAAATAATACTTTGTTGAGCAGCAAGGATGAGTACTAACGCCAATGGATCAAATACAGCAACTATAACAATGATCATCCAGCTAACTGCTTTTTCTAATAGATCAGCGTCTGGATTAGGACCATAAACCAATGCAGCAATATACTTTATTGGGCCGACTTCGGATTCAACTTTCCTGAGTTCTGCGGCCACTGGTGCTCGTTCAGCACTTAATTTTTGTATTTCTTTTTGTGCGGTGTCAATGTCTTTTAAAAGCCTATTGCGCTCTGCTGTTTGTTGACGACGAAGTTGTGCTGCTCTTTCTACGCCCTGTTCGCTTGTTCCGCGGGATAATCTTTCATTTACTTGCGCATCCATTTGTGTCATTGATCGTCTTGCTGCATCGATATTTTCCCGTTGTATTTTTATTTTTTCATCGAATAATGCCAATTGTGCGCTGCTATTTCCTGTAACCAAAGTTTGATCACTGTGAGCTTTGCTTAAAAAGCCAAAGATTCCCATGCTGGTAAGCAGCATTAGAACTGCAACTGCAGGAACAAGATAAAGTTTGTAAGTAAATTTGGCTCTGTGCCAATTAAGTTTTAACCAGACCGCGGCTGTAATTTTTCCTATTTCTAATGCAGCACCCATTATGATAATAGGAACAACCGCTGTAGAAAATATTGCTGTCAAGCCTGCTATACTATAAAACGCTGCGATACTACTAATTATTAGTGCAACTATTAAGGTAAAAATTCCAAATATCATAATCAGTATTTATTAAGTTATACGCACCTTTTTTGATTGAAGCCTGTCACTATAAAGTTGTCTCCCACGTGCTCGTATAAGGTCTGCTGTATCTTGTGGGCTTTGATCAAACCAATCTCGGATATCATCTGGAGTAATTGTGTCGTCTACTTCAACTATATAAATTTCGTAATGTCGATGAGTATTGAACCGAGCTCTCATCATTAGTTTCCATACTATGGAAGTAGCCGTTTCTGATCTACCTGACCAGTCATCTTCTTTTGTATGGTCACGCATCAGTGCTTGCCAAGTTTCTTCTTTGGCTATGTCAGACACGCAAATTACAGACTCTAAACCTGTGCAATCCCAGCTTAACACATAACTTTTAGACATTTGATTTACTGGCAAACAAGTCAATCAAAATCACGGTAAGAATAATTGCGGACCAAATACCAGGAGATTGAGAAAAAGTTATTCCGCTTTCTCCTAACAAATATCCCAACAGTGCATAAAGAGCGACTCTCACAAACATAGTCATGTCAGACCTCCACAAACCAAACGTCCCAACTTTTGCGTCTAATCCTGGAAATATCAAAACTGTTTTTATAACAGTGCACCCAAGCATCCAAATAAAATCCAAACTCATTGGGGCCCAGCATGGTTTTATCAGTTTTTTCCATCTTCAACATAACGATTCCTTAGTATTGATTAAGTGAGGGACCAAGGTCAGCAATCAATTCACGTTCCCGGGCATGGGCAGGTTTGCGACCCCGGATAGTTTCAAGCACATCAATTTCAAACACATCGGGTCCATGATCGCGAATGCTGCGACACAGGTTCCAATCTTTGTTCTCGGTTAGTGCACGACGAACGTGCTTTTGCCAACGAACTTTTACGGCCTGTTTAAGTTTCTGTCCACATGCAGTAATTCCGATGTAGAAGTCACCCGTCGCAGTGTTCATGATCATGTACACGGCGTGCTTGCGGTCTTGGCGTGTTTTACGTTTCAGCATATCAATATTATACCGAAATATTGAATATTTGTCAACCGATTTTACTGCAATTCCAACACATCAGCAGTGTAGCTGCCATACAAATACTGCAGGGTTTTCCATACAGATTCATCGACATTATAATGTTGGCGAAGTTGGGTGTAAACTTCGCGAAACCAATTATCATCGCCGCGGACTTGTGCATACTGTTGGGCACGTTTGAGAAAGTCCATCTGCTTGCTCCGTTTCGTTCACTGTAGCCACTATTATAGCACCGAATTTAATGGCTGTCAACCGGTTAAAAATCAGCAGTGATGGCATGACTCTGAGTATCGTATTTCACAAATACTTTTCCAACTTCGTTTTCGCCAGTGCCGGCTTCATCAAAGTAAGTGACCTTGTAGCAGAATTCGCCACCAGTAGTCAAGCCCACAAATTTCGCAGTTTGAAAAGAACACATACTGTAGCCCGATGCATCCAGAATCTTGGCCAGGAGTTTGGGGGTCAATGTAACGAGATACTGAAGTGTGTCTGCCATGATCATGTTGCTGACTCCGTTTTGTTACTGTATGATGCTATTATACCGAAATATTGAATATTTGTCAACCGAATTATTGGGCTAAAATACGTAGAGATTCCCCGTGAAGATAATCCATTTCGGACTGTTCTACATAAAAATCTGTGCGGGGGTCCCAATATTGGCCAGCCTTGGAATCATAGTACAAAATTCTACCATTACCGTAAATGAACGGTCCCTCAAGACCTTTTCGTTTGCCAAAGCCTTGAAGTAGGTCTTCAGTTTTCCCTAGAACTTTGTAACCCATTGCTACTCCTGTTTATTCAGTATTCAAGCATTATACCGAAATATTGAATATTTGTCAATCTAGTGTAGCGTAACAGGATCCATATTTGATACGCCAAAAAACTTAAGAACAGATTCTACATTGTCAGGCACTGCACTGTCTTGGTTAATTTCTGGCATAAGCACAGATTTTAAGTTTCCTTCGCTGTCCAACACGAAAACATAATCATCATCTGCCAAACTGTCTAAAAAGTCACCCTCATTAATATCTTCTAATTCATTTTCATTGGAAGGTCGTTGCATAATATTGCTTCTCCAGTTGTTTATTATATAATTTTATTAGTTTAGAAAGTTTGGCGATTACAGGATCTGTTTCACTAAAAAACTTTGTGTAGGTTTTGAATACATTTGTATCCTCAATAGTTGACATAGAACCAGATGATCGATTTATAATTAATTCTGCTGCAGCCATAAAAGCATATGCACCAATTTCATCAGAATCACCGTAATATTCTTCTACTTCCTTCAAGTTTAAATTGTCGTTATTACTTTTATATTGTCTAGTCCAACGATAATTTCTATTTCTGAATTGATGTAAATGTACAAATTCATGACCAAGTGTACTTGCTAAATCTATACAGAGCTCAGCCCAGTGGTCTCTGCGCAAGTCCGATTCATTAAAAGTAAAAGTTGTTTTTCTTGGAAATGCTATTTCTATGGTAATTGGGGGCTTGCCTTGTTCATCTTGGTCAGGATCGTATAAGCCCGAAACATTAAATTTTCCAGGAGGTAAACTTAATGTTTCCACACTACAAAATACACATTCTTCATATGGTACAGCATTTTTAATGCTCTTAAAGATTTTTTTCGATTCTACTGTTTGATTCAAAAGTTTGTCATAAACTTTGTACAAACTTTCTAATAGTTGAAAATAATTCATTTTATTTAAAAAGTATAAAAGCCATCAATACTGCTTGCGCAATAAAGCCAGCACCGATAGTAATAATATTTAACTGATCTCTTAAAATTATAGCTCTTGCAAACAATAATACCAAAGCAGACCAAATAAACAAAATCATTTCTAAATTAGGCAATCTATCAGTCAATGCACTCATTAAAGCAATAAGACTGGGAATAGTAGCAGCATGCAAAACAATAGCAGCCATCCATCCTAGTGTATTTGCAGTAATTTTTTGCAAGTGCACCAAAAAGAATTTTTTAATCAATAAACAAAATTTTAAAAAACTAAATTTTAAAGTTGACAGTTTCATTTCTAATCTCTATAAAAAATGTGTTGGCCAATTTGGGTAATTTTGGTTTTATTCCACCCAGGACGCACTGTAGTATTGTGAAAATACATTGCTTTAGTTAAATGGGGGAGCCTATAATTTTCAATATAAACTTTTTTTGCAATTTCCTGACTTTCTTTGAATAATCTTTGATTTCTAGGTGGAATTCTAGATTTAGCAGTACAAGTCCAACTAAATTGGCAAATTACGTTTTTATAAAGTTTTGTTCTTTGAAAAACAACTTGACACAAAGTTTCCCCATACCTGCCAGATTCTAGTCTGTTTAAAGTAACTTGCGCAACAGCAACCTTTCCTTCAAATGATTCACCAGCAGCTTCCCAATAAATGTTTTTTGCTAAACATTCCAACTGTATAGCTTTTTCTGCCATAATTTTTTGCTGATGTGCTTTAGCTGCATCCGCTTTTTGTAATTGTTCCATTTGTAAAGCATTTTCCAATTTTAAATTACGCAATTTAGAGTCTGTGACTCCATAAACTGCAAAAACTGTGGCAAATAATGCAGTGCCGAAAGTAATGGTTGCTATACCATTTATAATGGTTTTATAGCAAATATGAGATAATCCCATAGTTGTCATAATGACCTCCTTTTTTGAATAGCGTAGTTTTTATATATTTCCTAAAAAATAGATAAAAATGCTACTATATTAACTGTTAATAATCACAGTTTTAAGAATTTAAATCAAAGATTATGGTTTATACAGTACCACGAATTTGAACACCGGCATTAGACAAAATTTCAGTGTTCTTATATTGATTCAAAATTGATTTGACAATATCCCCTGCTTGATTTGGTTGACACATGGCATATAAGAAGTAATCTGTTCCTAGTCCTTGACTATCCGATGCATACCCGGGTAAACTACTTATAAAACTATATATTACAGTGTTATCATTGAAACTGCTTATAGTCATGTTTGCCCTATCGTAGTTGACTACTTCAGTATTAATTCCCTCGCACAATAAATCCCAATTTAAATTAATCTTTTGTACAAGATTTTTATAAACAGGATCATTGGAAATTTGATTTAATAAACTAAAATAATTTTGAACTTTTTGTTCGTAATTTATCAAAGTCCTATTATCAAATGGGGCATTTGATCCGCCGCCTTCGCCCACATTGATTGAACTTAACAGTACTGCATCTTTATATAACGCATATGCATCAATTATTTCTGTTAATAAATTATGGATTTGCGGTCCATAAGGGGATTTATTTAATTCATCTAAACCTTGATTAACTTCATTTAAATAATTTATTAAGTATCCGCTTGCGCACCCAATAACATCTAAAATAGATGCAGGTCCACCATCTGGTGTTTTAGGTAGGAAAGATTTAAAATTTTCGATAATATCGGGAGGTAACAAGCTCGAATTCGTAGCTAAAGATTCTACATTTTCTGTAGCCTGACTTAATACTGTATCAATTAAGTCTGCTAGTTCTTTACCTGTAGTAATACTAAAATTGGGGGTCTTTTGATACAAATCTTTGCCAAAAGATATAAAATCAGCAAACACACTGTCATTTGGTCCGCCACTGCATACGCTTATACTAGTGTAATCTAACGCACTATTTAACGTCGGAATGGAACTTTTTAGTACCGTTTGAATTGTTGATAAATCTGCTATATTGTTTATTGATCGAAGTATTTCATTTAATTGATTAGTGTAAATAGGGTTTAGAATATCAGAATAATTAATACTTGCCGATTGAATTTTTACACTCAGCCCGCCTATAGATCCAAGACCGCTATCTACTAAATGTTTTGCAACACTATTACTTGTCCCAAAACTGCCTAAAGGAATCTGCTGAATATAAGTTCCAATGTTTGCTATGGCTGTTTTTAATGCACGACCTTCTGCATAACGATTGAATCCTTGGGTTAAAAATTCTTGATAACTATTAACTCCAAAATATTTTAAATTTCTTTTTTGACTGTTATTTGTAGCAATCAAATAGTTGTTTGCATTGGCAATCCATGCAAGAATTTGATTAAAGGTATTAATAAAATAATAGTTGTCGAAATAATTGCTACCTGTTAATCTGGTCATTTGCAAATCTATATAATATAATGCGTTGCCAGGTGTTTCGGTAAACCTGTCAGGCATTACTCCAGTAATTGCAGGTATAGCTGAATTCGATCCAAATGTGCATGCTGTGGGTTTTTTCCAATATTCTCTGAGATACCCAGTCAGATAAGGTACTATGATATAGCTATTATCGGAATCTGTTACGCCAAGGAATTGATAATTGTATGCCCCTGGGCTCACTGTCATCGCTACAATACTTCCATGGGCCGACAAACTACCAGTATAAATTGAACTTTTACTAGGTATATGGAAATACTGTGGCAATTCTATTCCATAATTTATTCCATTTTCTAAGGGATTTGCTATAGCAGCAGGAATTTCCGGACCGGGACTAGTAGTGTTTCCTGTATCTAATGCCATTATGTTATCCCTTGTACATTTACCGGAACAGTATTTCCAAACTGAACAGGATCGTCGATAAAAGTTTTTATCAAATCTTGTTGAGCTACACTAATAGAGTAAGTAGCCGCAACATTACTGACCTCAGGATCTGGCTGTCCTACAGAATTTCCGGGAACAGGACTTGCGCCTTGAATTCCCCCTGTTGCCCAAGGACCGCCTGCACCATTTGCAACCGACCCGCCACGGACCACTTCAATTGGCCCAGTTTGCCATCCTGTTACAGGTATTGAATTTAAATTACCCCTAAATACTAATTCGGTTCTATTTTTTTCATCTGGCCCGCAGTCCGGAGCTTGTTCTATAGTAAACACGTCACCTTTATCTACTACAACAGGCCCGGTGCCACCTACGACTTTGGGATCTAAAATTCCGCTATCACAATATACTCTTAACGCCCGTAACCAATCGTGGTTAACAAAAAAAGGAACCTGCTGTCCTTGAACCATATAGAACATAGCAGCCAATTGTAATGGACTTAACCCTCCGGTTTGATTTTGTGGTGTATTAAGGAAGCCGCTATATTGAGGTAGTATATCTGCCATTAAAGTTCTCTTAATAAGGTTGTGCCCAACTTCGCCAGTCCAATCAATGATAAACTTCGTTCAACAGTGCTTGCAATATCGGCAATAGGGGCAGCGGCCGCTTCGAACCCTGAGGCAAAACTTCCAAAATTTCCGGATGGGTCTACACTAAATCCATTACCAAGTTGTCCTAATGCTATGCCCAAAACTAGACCAATTAGCCCACCACCACCTAAACTTAATACATCATCTGATGCTAACATGATACCGTGGCCACAAATACCTTTGGCGCCTTTTGTTAAAGGCATTTGACCTTCTATAGTTAGCCCACCAGGAAAATCAATTATCCCACCGAAACAATGTAATGGTTTTTTTGGGGTGCATCCTAAATGTGGCGTATACACACAGCCCAACAGTGCTATTGGTCTTCCGTTAACGGTGACAGACGAACTGGAGTTACCTATTACTAATCCGCCAGGACCTAATATATCACCGATTCTGACCAATCCGCCTGCCATAAATTTCCTTAAGAAAGAATACTACCTTTGCTTACAGTTTGAATACCTGTGGTTGTTTGTATATAATGATCTTCCATTTGTTTGATAACTGGAGCATGTAACATAACATGTTGACGACCAATACTTACTTCAGTATTTATATCTGCGGAAATTAGGCTTTGCATCAACCCAATTCCTTGAGGTCCAGGAATAATCGTACAAGGTCTGGTAACTGTCCAAGTATCAGGATCTACACTAACAATACGGGCAACAATTTCGTCACCATTGACCATCTTAAATCCAACTACATCATTTGCTTCATACGATTTTTTGATTAACATTTAATTTTTCCTTTAATTGATCTTCAGTTAATTTTACAAGTCCTTGAAATCCGCCTTCCACAAACAACTTACCATTATGATAAATTTGTGGTACTGTACGATGACCCTGCTCTACAATAAATTCCTTTGCAGCAACATCTTCGTCAATTCTTATTTCTTCAAACGCAATGTTTTTTGATTTTAATAAATTTTTTGCCTGTACACAGAATGAACAATTATTCTTTGAATACACAGTTAGCATTATACGTTTCCTAATTTAATCATGAACCTCTAGTTTCCATCCTTTCGTTTTACCTTTTTTTGGTATTCCCCATTGGGCTTTTTGTATTTGCAATTTCAACGTACTCCAACTAAGATCATGTTCTTTACAAAAAATAGCTGCTTCATTGCCCCATAATATATATTCTTTGCCATCTGGGGAGGTTAATTTATATTGTTTACTATTTTTATTTAATTGTCCCGTTCTTAATTTTGCTTTGTCGGCAATTAGTTTTTTAGTTGAATCTTTTTGTTTTCGACCATACATTGGATTATTAACACCCGAGGTCAGTTCACTTAATTTTTTTCTTGTTTCCGGAGTATGTTGTTTAGGACCGTAACCACCACGTTGCTTTTGTAATTCTGAACGCAATTGCTTTTGTTGCTGTGCCTTATCAAAACCGTAGATTTCTTCATAATTTTTCCCCTTATGATTAGGTGGTCGATTATCTTCGCACACATTGGTTAAGATTCCGAAATATTCATATCCCTTTCTACCATAATGTTTTATCATGTCCCTTTCAATTTTATATGCTAGTTGTTCGTCTATTATATTCTCTGCTATATATTCTATTTTTGGTTCCAAACCTTCGTTCCGTATAGCACGAATTTTATTGTCTTTGTATAGATTTTGAACTTTTGCAGATTCAAATAAATGAGTCTGTGCTCTGTTGCCTTTTCCTTTGCCGATATAAAATGGCAAATTATTTCTCGGATCAATTAATTGGTACACATAATACATAATTTCAATCTCCTCTTGATATTTAGCAAGAGACTGAAAATAGTAGTTAGGTAAGACATTATTAAGTGAATGTTTATCAATCACACCTATAATATTATATTCTCTACTATCTTTATACGGCATTATATCTATGTATTCTGTTCCATTGTGCCAAATACTGTGTTTGATAGCTTGTAGATCATTAAAACCTTCAACAAAATAAAAACATAATATTTGATGTCCGCCATATATTGAAACATAGTTTCTCACACTATTATGACAATCATTATAATCATATGCAGATTGTGAGTTAACGTTGACTGCACCTATCCATCTACAATCTAAATGTTTAGCAAATGCCATAATGTTATTATTAATTTTAGGAGGAATTGCCCACGTCATGATTTGGATCAAAGAACAAAACCTTTAAATGTATTATTATCTACATCTTGTTTCGTTCCACCAATGACATAAGAACTTATTTGCGTTTGCTGGGGGGCCACTTGCACTTCTGCTCCTGCAATCCATTTTGCAGTCCACGGCAATGGATTGCTGCCAGGCTTAATGCCACAATTTAATCCCACTGCTGTCATTCTTTTACACGTTAACCAATCAACATAATCACACAATAGTTCAGTATTTAAACCTATCATACTACCATTTTTGAAAAGGTACTTTGCCCATTCTTTTTCTTGTTTAGCTGCATTTAGAAACATTTGTTCACATTCTTCTTTTGTTTCAACTTTAAGGCGAGCAAAATCTGGATCGTCTTGTGGTAGCAGTTTGATCATCATTTGTGTGCTTCCTAAATGAATGTTTTCATCACGGGCAATTAATTTAATAGTCTTTGCATTACCTTCCATTTTTTTCAACTCTGCGAATGCCCACGAACACGCAAAACTCACATAGAATCTAATACCTTCTAGTGCATTAACACTATTAATAGCTAACCACAATTTTTTCTTCAGTTCATATTTGTCAACAGTTACCGTGCGACCATTAACTATATGATTGCCTTCGCCTAACAATCTATACCAAGTACCATATTCAATGACATCATCATAATATCTACTGATGTCTTTGGCACAATTTACTATAGGTTCAATTTCTAAAATATTATCAAATATTTCACTGGGATCAGAATATACATTACGAATAATATGGGTATAACTGCGACTATGAATTGTTTCGTTAAATGCCCAGGTCTCAATCCACGTTTCTAATTCAGGAATAGTTGCTAACGGCAAAAAAGCCAAATTAGGGCTACGACCTTGTACACTATCTAATAATATTTGTCTTTTTAGATTGCTAGTAAAAATGTGTTTTTCAAAAGGAGTTAGTTCTTTAAAATCTTTTGCATCACGAAGCAAATCTACTTCTTCAGGTCTCCAAAAAAAACCTAATTGTTTATCGGTTAATTTATCAAACTGTCGATATTTTAATGTTTCATATCGTTGAATATTAACAGGACCGGTTGAGTCTAAAAATGCCAACGCTTCTGTATGTTTCTTTTTATTATTAAGATTAAAGACACTCATTGTTTTTCCTTATATAACACAGCTATCACAATCCTCTTGATTCATTTCTACTTCTTCTACTGGTTTAGATGACATTTTATCTACGTCAATTTCACCTTGGCCATCCATGGTGTTAAAATAGTATAGTTGTTTGGTACCATACTTATAACACATTAATAAATGCCCAATCATTTCACTCATTGGAATCTTTTCATCTTCGTAATAATGCGGGTTATAAGAAGTATTAACACTGATACCTTGATCAATATATTTTTGCAGAACAGCACACAACTTTAAATAACCTTCGGGACTACGTTGATCCCACAATAATTCATACTTGTTTTTTAGTTTGCGAAACTCAGGAACAACTTGCTTCAACACACCATGTTTGCTTTGTTTAATGGATACATAACTGCGTGGAGGCTCAATGCCGTTTGTACTATTACTAATTTGAGCACTGGTCTCCGCTGGCATCAGTGCCATCAATGTAGCATTACGTTGTCCATATCGTATTGCGTCTAATCTCAGCGCGTCCCACGCCATTCTTTCTTTATGTGGTACTAATTCATCTACCTCAGCTTTACGAGTATCAATGGGCAGGATACCATCTGCAGATTTTAAATCTTGCCAACGTGTGCAAGGTCCTTGTTCCTTAGCTAACTCTACGCTTGCTTTTAAAAGATAGTAACTCCACGCCTCTGCATATTCGTCTACTAATTCTAGTGCAGCAGGATCACTGTAACCGACATCATGTTTAGCAAGAAAATATGCAAAATTAATAATTCCAATTCCCAAAGGCCTAAATTCTTCAGTTGCAAATTTAGCTGCTAATACAGGATAATGCTGATAACTTAACAGTGCATCAAGTCCTCGAACTGCTAATGTACAAATACGTTCAAAATCTCTCGGAGATTTAACGTTGCCCCAATTAGTAGCACTTAGTGTGCACAAAGCAATTCTGCCATCAGGATCATTTAAATCTTTAAGAGGTACTGTAGGCAAATCAATTTCTGTGCAAAGATTACTCATTTTGACTGGAGCAATCTTTTCTTTAAATGGGCTATGCGTATTGGCATGATCTACGTTCATCAAGTAAACGCGACCTGTGTCTTTTCTTTCTTGCATAAACCTACTGAATAGGCCTATAGCTTTGTATGTTTTTTTACGAAGTTTTGTATTGCGCTCTGCCCGCTCATACAGCTCTTTGAACTTGTCTTGATCATTAAAAAATGCTTCATACAGCTCAGGCACATCGTGTGGACTAAAACAAGTAATGTCGCCGCCTGTAATCAGGCGCTCATACATTAACTTGTTAAATTGCACGCCATAGTCCATATGACGTACTCGATTATCTTCGGTGCCTTTATTGTTTTTTAATACTAACAAATCTTCTACTTCCAAATGCCATATAGGATAATATAAAGTGGCGGCGCCATTACGAACGCCGCCTTGGCTACAACTGCGTGTTGCACTTTGAAAGTGTTTACAAAAAGGAATTACTCCAGTATGATACGCATCGCCATTGCGTATAGGACTGCCTAATGCACGAATACGACCAGCCCCAATTCCAATGCCAGCTTTTTGGCTGACGTAACGTACAATACTGCCAGCAGTGGCATTAATACTATCAAGGCTGTCGTCAGCCTCAATGAGAACGCACGATGAGAATTGTTTTTGAGGTGTCCGTACACCAGCCATAATGGGAGTAGGGAGACTAATATCGTGATTAGATATAGCATTGTAATAATCCTTGATCCAAGATAGTCGAGTTAATTTAGGATAATTTTGAAACAGCGTTACTGCGATTAAAATGTAGGCCATTTGTGGTGTTTCAAAGATTTCTCCTGTAACACGATTTTGTACCAAATATTTGCCGCGCCATTGTTCCATGGCTACATACGTAAATTGTCCATCCTTGTCGTGATTGATATACCCGTTAAGTTCACTCCACTCTGTATCTGAATAAGCCGACAGTAAATCCCGATCATAAAATCCACGGGCTACATTTTGTTTGACTAGATCTATTAAACTACATGGTTCATATGTGCCGTAAACTTGTTTTCTGAGATGATAGTTGATCAACCGACCTGCAACATATTGATAATTAGGATTTTCTTCACTAATAAGATCCGCTGCACTTTTGATCAATGTTTCTTGAATATCGCTGGTCTTGATTCCATTGTAAAATTGAATATGACTACGTAGTTCTAATTCACTGGCACTGACTCCAGAAATGTCTTTAGTGGCCCAAAAAACTACTTTATGTATTTTTTCTAAATCGAGAGGTTCTTTACTCCCATCTCTTTTTGTAACTTGAATTTGTGTCATTGATGTTTTTCTCTTTTATTCTATTTTTTCCATATCTAAATCGTTGACAGTGATTATTTTAATCAATTGCATGTTTTTTTCGATGTGTTCTTTATTTACAATTTCGTTAAACACATAATTAAGAACATATTTTCCTTTGTCAATCCATACTAAATTATACTGTTCTTTGGTCGAACTATTTTGATATATTCTAAGTTCTAAATGCGGCCTGTGATCGCAAAGATGTAAAGTATAAAACATTCCTAGACATTTTGCAAGATCACAATAGGTATTTTCGTAGATTAATTCCCAAGGATTGGGCCAATTGGTAAAATCGCTGTAATGAAGATAATGCTGCACAAATGGTGCATATGACCATAAAGAGGTTGTAGATTGAATAGCTTCTACTTTAGAAATTGTATTCAATTTTTGTCGAAAATCATACCAAAAGCGAAGTCGTTCGCTTGGATTTAAATTCCACATTGTTTAATTGATTAGAATGATAATGTGCTTATTGTGTATTGAATGTTAGCAGCAAACCCAGAACTATTGTCAAGATTGGCTACTAACTGTAAATAACTACCAGGCCCGCCACCGCCTACCCCTACTGCTTCCCATGTTAAACCTACAGCAGTCACTCCATCAGTTTCGGTATATTCTTCATCTAAACTGTAAGCAGCAGCGTTTGCTAAATTTCGTGCGACTTTTAACCAACCCACTCTAGTTCCAATGTCTCTTGTAGCTGCATACTGCACATAAATTGCAGGTTTATTATAATCTACAATTCCCGAAGCTAAATTAGCAATTGTGTTGGCACTAATAGCCTGTGTGTAAACAGTATAGCCTGGAATATTACTGTGTTCAGTTAAAATTTCAGTGTTACCAATTTCTGGTGCACCTTCTGCAAGTGTACCATTACCGATATATAGTTTACGTGTATCAACACTCCACCCTAACTCTGCAGTAGCAAGTTGAGGTAAATCTGTTTGTACTCCATGTCTATGTTTTACTTGACTGATTTGAACAATGGCCATGCTATTTTATCCAGTTTTTTATATTTAGTTCATTGTATAATATTGCTCTAAGCGGCGTAACCATTGTTCAGTCCAGTGCTCGAATTCTTCATTTTCGATTACAAATTCTTGATATGTAAATGGTTCTGATGCACTACACATTAAAATTACACCAGTTTTGATGTCGGTTTGATAGGTATTATTATGTGCCATAGCGTAGGCAGCTAACTGAATAAAATAGTCATCAATCCATTCTTTTTTCTTAATTTTATTAGTTTGTTTAAAATCCATAATAGCAGGGCTATTACGCCAAACTCCTATGCAATCAGTTGTACCGGCATATAACCCGCTGTAGTACACAGGTACTTCAACTCCCCAAAACTCCGACACATTATTTGCTAATCCTTCAAATACAATAATATTGGCCATACTATGACTTTGCACACTAAAAGGATTGGATCCCGGTAAGCCCATTTCTCCTTGTTTTACATAAGTTTCTAACCACTTATGCATTCTTGTACCTCTGCTACTAGCCTCTGTAGAAATTTGCTGTGCTTGTACTGTACCAACTCTACGGCGCCAATCAGCTAACGCTTGCCGCTTTTCTTCGGGCTTGGTTGCATCTAAAATTGTTGTTACTGAAGGAACCTTTGTGCCATCTGGCAAAGAATAGTGTCTCTTGCCATCTACAGTAGTTCTACTGACTGGCCGATAGTTAAATTTTTCTATTAACATTTATACTCGAAAACTCTCTCCGCAACCGCAACGGTCACGCTCATTTGGGTTAGTAAATTCGAATCCTTCATTGAGTCCTTTTCGAACCCAATCAATAGTTAAACCTGAAAGGTACACTGAACTTTTAGGATCAACGAAAATTTTACAATCTTGATACTCATAAATTTGATCTTCAGGTCTTGCTTGATCTACATATTCTAATACATAAGCTAAACCACTGCAACCAGTGGTTTTCACTCCGATTCTTAGTCCTAATCCTTTGCCGCGTTTAGACAAATTTTGTTTAACTTTTTCAGCTGCTGACTGTGTTAAGGTTATCATGTTTGTCTTTATAGTCTGCAATAGCAGCCTTAATAGCATCTTCAGCTAAGATAGAACAATGTATTTTTACAGGTGGCAAAGCCAATTCTTCTGCAATAGCTGAATTTTTAATTGCTGCAGCTTCGTCTAACGTTCTGCCTTTAACCCATTCTGTGACAAGAGATGAACTAGCTATTGCTGAACCGCAACCATAAGTTTTAAACTTTGCATCGGTTATGATACCTGTTTTGTTGTCTACTTTGATTTGAAGTTTCATTACATCACCGCAAGCTGGTGCTCCAACCATACCAGTGCCAACGTCAATGTCGTTCTTATCAAAACTACCAACGTTTCGGGGATTTTCGTAATGATCTATAACTTGTGCACTATAAGCCATCAAATACTCCTATAGTATATTATACAGTATTAGTTTACTTTTGTCTACGTTTTAATGCTCGATCAGCCATTTTACTGACTTTTTCTTGAGGATTTTCTGCTGCTTTGGCAACATCATCAGGATTAGCTGCTGATGTTGCAATCGAGGTTTTAAATTTTACAGTTTCGGGTGTTATATTAGCCAATAATTCCTGCATTGCTTCATCTTCTTCATTGGCAGCGATCAAATCTTGATATTCTATATTTGTTAGACCAGTATTTCTAATATACCTTAAAATCATACTGGTAGGTAATTCGTCAGGAAGTTCATCGTCAAGAATTCTTTGATGTAGCAAACTCAGCGCAGTTACTATATCAGCTAAAGGCGCCGAGTCACTGATATCTTCACGAATAAAATCATGTGCTCGCATTAACGACGCTTTCTACCTAACTCTTCGTCGCCACCGGCTGCAACATCGGCTGCTGCAAATGCATCTTCTTCGCTGCCCATATCTGCAGGAGGCATTTGTCCAGGCATTCCGGGGGTTACTGGAGCTGCTGCCATGTCCATTGGCGCTTCAATTTGTTCTCCAGCTAATGATCTTGCACCATTGTCTAGTGCATCGCGAGCGCCATTTAAAGCGTCCATTAGTCCCTGAAGAGCTGATGTAACCGTATTTTTAAACTGGTCTGCTTGAGCAGTTCCTACTTGATCTCTGATTGTGTCTAGTAATGGTGGCAGTTCTTCATTTAACATTTTACTTGCATCAGTAATCATGTCTTGCACACTGTCAACCATGTCTTTGGCTGCCAGAACTGCTTCTGCAGTTTCCAATTCTCCTTCTACTAGATATTGTTGATTTTCTAGCCAAGCACCTAAACTTTCACGCACCATCAGCATTTCCATGTATTTTGGATTACGCTCAGCTGTGTGTGCGCCATAACTTTTACGAATATAATTTAGATTTTCTTCCAATGCAAAATACAATTTCTGTGCTTTAGGATATGAAAGTTTATCATAATCAATTTTAAAACCAAACCGACTCTCGATTACTTTATTAAGGCGCTTAGTTTTTTGTGGTGCTAGTTCTTTTAAATTCATAGTATCTTGTCCCAGATTTTCATATATTTAGCATTTGAAATAGTTTTTTCCAATTCTCGTTTTGCCAAGCTATATTGAGCTCGGGATTCCAAATATCTTGAAATCCAAAGCTCTCTTTTAAAATTATCTTCTGCAGTTTTATTTGAAATTTTCTTTGTATAAAATGTAATTTCGCTGTGCATTTTAGCAGCAATTTTATCTCTTTCAAGTAGTTCAGTTGCTAACTGAAAATTTCTTGTTTTTTCTAATACTACATATAATATTGCTGCTTTTTTATTCAAAAAATTATGTATTAATTTTCCATCTTTCTTTACAATATGATTCGTATCATCGAAGATTTGAATTGTATAATTACTAACAACATACAGTTGATTATTAATTGGAATTAGTACTGGAATGTTTAAAGCGTACCTTAAATAGTTAATTTCCTTTTTTGCCCAACCTTTAATATCTTTTATAACTAGGTCAATCAGTGTTTTTCCTAGTTCTTCTTTTATAATTGATTCTACCTTGTTCATCTTTTGTTCTTTTAAGTATATCTTTGTTTACTAATTGATTTGCAGTTAATTGTTCTCTGTCATCTAAATCGCGTTTTGCCACTACAGGTGTTTGTTCATCAAATCGTTTCAGCAAGTCTGCTTCTTCATTTGTTATGGCTATATGTAAATGCTCAGTTAATTCAAAAATTTTCATCTTGATGCCAAATGTATTAAAAGTGTTATGATTGCAGCAAACATGGCACCTATAATTCCTGTGCCCAGAGTAATTAACTGTTTATTGATGCCACCTGACTTATTCGCGACTGTGTCTTTAATTTCTACTATGTGTTCTTCTAATGTAGATAATCTGCGGTCTAAATGATTTAATTTTTGTTCCAATGATGCATATCTTTCGGCACATAATTCAACATGTGCTTCTAAATTTATTTTTTCAATACTGGTAGTGTTTGTGGCCATATATTTCTCTTTTAAATAGTTGATGCATTGTTAAAATAAAAATATTTGCCATAATGAGTGCCCTAAGTATTCCTTGCATCAATAGTTATTTAGTTCTTCGACTCGAAAGAAATGAATGTTTTTTAATGCGCCATAGCTATTGAAAATTGGAAGCATGAATCTGGCGGTTTCGTCTAATCCCAAAATAATGGGCACTTGATCAAAGTCTTGATACAGTTGATCTGGTGTATAGACATCTGTGTGTTCACTGTCAAACTTCACTGCCCATACCCGTTGTTCGCCGGCCATGTCATGATAAAATTCGCCAAAACATTGTTTTAACCCCGATTTACTCTTAAAATTCATGGAGTCTAATATAATGGGACCTTCGCCTATCCTAGGTTGAGTTTTAAGTCCTAAAACTTGCAATACTGTTTCCCAGTTTCTTTGTTGATTTCTTTCCTTAGAAGAGCCACGCAATACATCTGTTCTAGTTATATCGATTATTGTAGTTAAAATAAAGAGATCGTTCATGCAGATATTTATAGTCAACAAAAAAGGCAGCTAAAAGCTGCCTTTTAGTAGTGCTTAAACTATTAATTAAGCGCCAGCGGTTGTAACAAAACGTAGACCAGGCTGTGCAACTTTAACCCCAGTCAAGTTGACCGAACTTACTGTACCTAAAGCAACAATATTTGCTTCGAGATCGGTAGCATTCCAGCTGCTGTCCTCAATAACAACACTTAATAGACCATTGGTTACGCCACCAATACCAGCACTGCTGACTTGATATGCTAACAATGTGCTGTTAATACCGATTGTGCGAAGAATTGCTTCTACTGCTTCACCAGTTCCTAGTGCAGTAGTTAAAGCAACGTTGGCATTTACGGAGAAAGCCTGAATTGGCTTGCCAATACCAGTGCTAATAGGTACACCCAACGAACTTGCTTCTGTGCTGAATGCAATATTGCCAACGCTAACAACGTTTTGTGCATTACCATTTGTACGTGTGAAAACTGCCATTTTGATTTTCCTTTAAAATAATTGCGTTTGACGCATATGATTATTTATACTTTTGACAAAATTAGCTTGTTGTAGAGGGCTTTTGCCAGGATTTTGGCTTAAGAAAATTCTCTCTACTAAAAACGATTCGGTCAATTAATTTTACTGCACTGCCATCATGCCCCACTGCTACAAAGCCCTCGGGCTTAGTAACCTTGTAGCCATTTTCAGATTTAATGAAAGTGCCAGTTATACCTTCAATTTGTTGTAACTTTTTTACTAATTCTAATTTAAGTTCAACTGCTTTTTTGTAAACTGCTAAAATGCCTAACAAAGTATTAGAATTATCTGCAATAAAACTTTCCATGCTTTCTATTTCTTTTCTACGATTTTGTATAGCTACAGGTTCTGGTTTATTGGGATCTTTAGGTTTATTTTTATCTTGTGATTTTTGTAAAACTGCGTCTATTTCTTTTTCTTTAGTCAGTCTGACATAGTTCATAAAATCTTTAAGAAATTCTGTAGGATTGTTTACTTGACTAGTGCCCCCAGGACTTAAAGCATGAGAGGGACTTTTTACTACGCTGTTAATAAAAGGCTTAACGTATTTACCAAATTCATGACTTAAAAATTTATCAAATTTACCGGGATCAATTTTCATGAGAGTGCCGGCAACTTGGTTAAGGCCTGAAATAATAAGTTGATTTTCTTCAGGTGTTAAGCTGGCAATTCCTGTATAATCATTGTAGTATGCATCATCAAACCATACATCCGGATTTTGTTGTAGACCTGCTGCCCTAAAACCAAATTTTGCTCGCATTTCTGGAACATTAGCAAATGGTTTTGCACCTGCATCTAATTCTTCTTGACTAGGTGGATCCCAATCATATACTGTATGAAAAATAATTCCGATTTTTGCTCTACGCCATTTTGCAGCTAACTCACTATTTCTTGATGTTGTATACGTTATAGTGTTAGGAGTACATGCTAATAAAGGTTCGTCGCCAATGGTAATTTCTTCTAAATCTTGGTTAGTAAACAACAGATCACCTTTAATTACTCCGCTGATTCCGAGTTTAGGCAAATACTTCAAGCATAGTTGTAATTTCCTAGCAAGTTCGTCGCTACCATACCATTTTTCGATGTCTTTGGGAGTTTTACAAAGTTTAGGTTCAGTTTTTGCGAAAACACTTTTTGTACCAACAAAAAACTTGCTGTCTGTAGGGTCTGTGCCGCAGTGTATGGCAGGAGCACCATCCCATTTTACTGTAACCTGACTGGGTTCCCCTGAACCCGCTGCTAACATAGATCTGACACTATTTACATAATTAAATGCTTCTAATGCACCCCAATGGCCTTTGTTAAAAATTTCATCTTCAAGATGTTCCAAATGTGTGGCTTGCTCCGATGCGCCTTCTGTTAATAACCATTGAGGTTTTTGATTCTTTATTTCGAATAATTTCATTTAGAACCGTTCTCCGATATAATACGTTTTAATCCCCTTGTAAATTTTGTAGGATCTTGATTTCTTATACTATTAACTAACCTACGCTCCAATTCTTCCGATTGTGACGAATCATAATTTTCTTTTATAAAATTTATCAAATTGATTGCACTTTGTATAACATGACTAGCTTTAGATTCTACTAGATTATGCTTGTCTTTATTTAATTTTAACGAATCTAGTTCGTCTAATATACTACGTGTTTTTTTAAGCACAATAAATTCCCAAATCCTTTATATATTTATTTAATTCATATTTGATTTAAGACCAGCTAACATTTGTTTTAATTTATTACTTTGTATTTCAGCATCAATTTTAGGGGACTCTTCATTTGTTATCTTTGGCTTGATAGAATTCATAATACTACCAATTTGCGGTTTTACAGTACCAGGTGTGCCCTGAGCTTCTTCGCCAGGATCAGTAATACGCAAACTTTCAATATCAAAGTCTAAATCTACCTTCATACCTACACCACTGCTACTACGTGTTTTCATTAACTGAATTTGATAACGTCCGCGTTCACGCATTGCTCGACTTGTAAAAATACCAAATACATTATCAGCAGTATTAATTTTACTGATACCTCCCGAAATATGGCTATGATCAAATTCAATTTCTTCCACTGCACTACGATTCAACTGCGATGCTGTAATCATTAAGATATTAAACTCTTTAGCTAAATTACGTAACTCCTCACTGACATATTTGTCTTTGACAAACAAGTCGTTAGGGCTAACTTTAGCACTCACTGGCATCACAAGATCCAAATAGTCTACCATAATAAAGTCTGCCCGCCGATTTGTCTGGACTTCTAATTCTTTAAGATATGCTCGAATCTGATTTACATTACTCTGCGCTGGCATATATTTGATACGTAGACTGCCTGACTTTTTGCCAGCCATCTTAATTTTCATTTCCAGTGTATCTAAATCTTTAAAAATCTCTCTTGTACTTACATTGGCCACCATACTGTCCATACGCATCGCACACAGTTCCTCACTAAGTTCTAATGTAAGAAATACACCATGTAGACCCTGTGTGATCCAATTAATTGCAATGTTCTGCATGAATAAGCTTTTGCCTGAACCTGAACCTCCTGCAAAAATATTCAGTTCGCCGCGATTCATACCACCAAACAATCGCTTGTCTAAGGTAAGCCACCCTGTTGTAACCTGTCCGTTATTACTTTTGATTTTCATTAATCTGGCTCTGGGATCAGCAAAGTAGTCTGTGCCCATATCCTTAGTAAGACTGATTTGTACTGCATCTTTGATTAATTTTTCAACAGGATCAAATTCACCCTTTTCAATCATATCGGCAGCTTTAAGAATAGCACGTTCTAGTTCTTGTTTTTTTGTAAACGATTCAAATTCTGCCATGAACCAATCATAATGATTTTCATTGAGGTCAGGAACAGATTCCAATTCTATACTAGTTACAGCTTTAATTTGACTAAGGGTAGGCATGGATTTATGTTGATCAACATGATCTTTTATAAATCGTGCTGCCTCGCGTAAACTACGGTCAAGGTTATCCGGATTATAAATGTTTTGTACTCTGATGTAACTTTCAGAGTTTTGTTGCATCATTTCTAAGAATAATTTTTGTAAATCAACACTATAATTTTTATTCATTTTCGATCTTAGCGCAATTAAATGTACAAAACCGTGGTTTTTCTTTTTCTATGCTTTGAAAAAACTCAATTTCTTGATTAATAATTTTAGTCATAGTAGTATTTTTTATATCATATAGATTTTTTTCTTTAAAAAATTTTGACTTATAATAAAAACGATGATCGTTTACATAACAACAGGGAGTATAATATCCAGTTGCAGTTATAAAGTGCTGACGATTATTTTTACATTTAGGATCTATTTCTTGATTATAATTTTTATTATATTTCCATTCTATAATACTATTATTTCTGGAACCGTGAAACTCTATATTAGTTGGTTTTAAATAATCATGATCGGAATCCCATCGATCACTTGGTTCAACAATAAATTGTTTGATTCCTATATCTTCCGACAATTTTTTTGTTGTTTGAATAGAGTCTTCATTAAAACGAAAAGGAATAAATTTCCATTTTGACTTTATGTAACTGTCTGCTACTGTTTCCATTCCAATTAAAATAGATGGCCAGTCTGCATTAATTCGATAATTTGTAAAATTATTCGGATTGCCGTCTACACTAAAAGTTACTGTGTCATTTGAATCTAAATTAGTAACAAGTTCACTCCACCATTGTTTATTTTTATAACTACCGTTTGTAATTATTTCAATTATAGCCCCGTTAGTTTTTAAAAAATTAACTAATCTAAATAAGTCTGGATAATATATAGGATCTCCGTAATTGCCGCACAATAAAACTCGAATATTTTTTAAAGATATGTCCAAAAAATTTTTTAAATCTTCTAAATTTAAATTATTATTCTGCCAGTTTTTTTGTTTAAAAGTTTCTAAAAATTTTGTTCTTGCACATCTTGGACATTTTAATGTACAAATATTTGTGGGTTCAAGATGCAATCCATTTATTGTCATAATTTACTCGATATTAATTTAATTTTTAATGAATTTGTTTCTGTCGCTTGCAAAATTGCTTTCATAGTAAACAATTTCCCATATGTAACTACTGCATCCGAAATGTCTTTCACACGTTCATTCCAGACTGGAAAGCTCACTGACCATCCATATTCCAATGCACAGTCAATTAATTGGCGACCGGGCCATACTGACCGGCCTTGTTTATTTACATGTCGATCAAAATCAGGAACCACAATAACTTGCTTCCCCAAAGATTCTATTAGTTCAGCTTGTTGCATAGTAATGTTGTTAGATAATACAGCTACACCATCTAAGGCCATAGCGTCAAATACACCTTCACATACTATAATAAATTTATTGTCCTTGTGTTGTTGATCTAAATTAAAAACAAATTGACTGGGATGATCACTGTGATATTTTGGCATAATGCCGTCTACAAATGTTCTTGCAGTGTAACCAACAATTTTATTTTGATAACGAAAAGGAATAATAACTCTATGACTTAATTTATGTTCTACTTGAGGAGTCCAATAACATTCATATCGTTGCATGTCTATGCGTCTTTGGTAAACATAATCAACCGCAATCATAAACTCATGAGGAAAATCTTTGTCAGCCAAATGATAAAACTCTGCTATGGCCATAAAACTTTGTGCTTCTGAGGGCAATGTTCTAGGTTCAAATTCAATCGGTTCTTCAGGTTCCCCAATTTGATCAGGTTGGATTAGTTCTCGAACTCTTAGTGCTTCAATGACCAATCTTTGTACATCGTTGTCATCAGTGCCTAACCATTTTAAAAAACGACGATATTTGAAACTTAGTGGATATCCGGGAGTATAACTACTTTTCCATTGACAATTGAAGCAATGATAGGATATGCCGCCATTGGCATTAGTTTTGATGCCTCCGCGGCCACGAGTATCTGCGCTATGACCATTATGGTGACAGCACACTGAGTTAAAACTGATCCAACCACTTTGACTTGTTTTTCTTTTGGCAGGTAGTTGGTTCAGTGTAAAATCTTGAACCGCATTGAACATCTATATATTGTACTGCATTTTTTGAGCGAAATCAACTTATTTCCTGCCAGTTAATGCTAGCATAGATGTCTTGATTAGTGCCGGTAGTCCCATAATAATTGAATGTGTATAAGCAACATCAGTAAATGGGTCACGTACTAATTCATAAGTAAAAGAAACACTTTCTTGAGTAGGTTCACTTGCACTTTGATTGCTAAAATTAATTTATGGGTTCACAAAGGTTGTACTATTTTGATTTACAGCACTTTGATAAACTGTACCTATTTCTGTTACAGTGATAACGGTACTTGCCCCGCTCGCTGGCAGTACGCTGATAGTTTTACCAATTCCACCCATGTTAATATAAGTAGGTATGTTCTGTGGAATTTGTCCTATATTTGAACTAAGAGTTGCTGCTGCATTAATAGCATAAACGCAGGTAGTATTTGCAACCACACGAATTTTGGTACTGTTTAATGAGTTAGCACCCGCAACGTTTGCGGCTGTTGATGTTACGACTGTATAACTGGCCATATTTCAATCCTATTTCTTATATTTATATAATTAACAAATTAAGGCACTAACAATAATTTGGTAAACCCTGAGCTTATTGCTTCAGTATTTGATCCACCATAAGGGTTGGCACTAGCAGTTGCAGTAAGGGCAGAGCTAGGTTTTGTAAAATTTCCTGTGTATACTGCAAGTCCTTTAACAAATCTGAAATTTGTAATGTAACCCACAAAAGCTGAATTGGTTGCAAAAGTGTTTGTATTACCTACTACAAATGTTGTAGCATTTTCTGTAATATTATTTGTATCGGTAATTTGACTGCCGCGAAGTGTGCCGTCTCTATACACTTTTGTAATGCCTGATTGTCTTACCACTGCAAAATGATACCAAGTACTTGTAGTAGTTGAGCTTGCCGAACTATATCTAACACTATTGTTTGCCCAGTAATAGAAAGTTGCACTTTCGATACTGACGCCGATTTTTATGTTTGGATAATCGTCGACCGTAAAAAGTCTCTGAAATTGTGCCGTACTTGTTTGATAAGAAAACCATTCAACAGTGAAATCACCTGTGCCAACTGCCCAATCATTACTGCCAGGAGTGGTTATATATGAGTTCACAGAACTACTAAATTGATAACTATTGCCACCACCGACAAATGGACTGACATTCTGAACAGATACAGAACTGCCTAACGTCAATGTAGGATTAACAAAACTGCTGGGTTGATCGACCAATCTTTTTGCAGACATTATTTGTAACATTATGCCAGCCATGTTATGTTAGCCCTGTGCCGTTAATAAACCAAGTGTCTGTGGCCACTTTCATCAAGGTAGCCATACCATAATTGCCTAATGTACGTGAAGCTGATGTACTATTTCCAGCAAGATACATAGTTACTCCACCAGCTGGACTAACGGTCAGATTAGCAGTCCCTTGCTGAATAATGCTTATGGCTGCTCCTATTTGAAATGCCACCGTAGCATTGTTTGGTACTGTGATTACATTTGCACTGTTTGAACTGAAGTAATGTTTGCCTGCATCGGTTAAAGCCAATGCGGCATTGCTGGTAAATATGATCTGGGGAACATCTCTGTAACCTATAGCAAAACCGTTTGTTGTGCCAGTTATGTTACCCACTGCCGAAACATTGCCAAGTGATGTTAGATTTAATGTAGTTATGCCGAGTGTAGTAAATTCTGTGCTGCCTATATTGTTTACCCCAACGACGATACTACCATTAGCTGTGGGTATGTCTATTGTACTTGTACCGTTTGTGATGGCTGTGCCGTCAGGTAATCCAGTAAGTTGGCTCCCGTCGCCTATGAAGTATGGTGCGGTGATGTTGCCGGGAGCAGTCAGCACACCGTCTGTGCCAAATGTCCAGGTCCAGCTGTTACCTGTAATATCACTGTCAGTTTCGATAGTAGCACCATAACCCAAAGGTGCTACTATTCTGAATGCGGAACCGCCGCCTCCGCCGGGTTCATCACCGATAAAGGTATTGCCTTCAAACTGAATGTAGTTGGGCACTTTCAGATCGCCACCGGTGTCAAAGGTCCATGTATTCGTTGCAGCAGTTGTTATAGTTACATCGCCGTCCGATAAAGAAATGTTTATGTTGCTTGTGCCATTTGCAATAGAAGAACTACTTCCTGCAGGTCCAGTAGGACCCTGGGGTCCTGTATTACCAATTGGTCCTTGCGGACCGGTGTCACCTGTAGGCCCAGCTGGTCCTTGCGGACCGGTGTCACCTGTAGGCCCAGCTGGTCCTTGTGGTCCTTGTGGGCCTGTGTCACCAGATGGTCCTTGTGGACCCTGAGACCCTGTGTTACCAGCTGGTCCAGCTGGTCCTTGTGGTCCTGATGGACCAACAGCAGTATTACCATTTACTGTTAAATTTCCTGACCCGTCAACACTTAAAGCTACTCCACCCAAATAAATGGTATTATTACTAACCCATAACTCACGCCATTGATTGGTTGAAGACCCCAATGAATAAGTTACATTCGAACCAGGAATAATGTTACCATTGACAATTAAACTACTGTTAGCAACAATTTGACCTACACCATTGGGTGTCAACGTAATATTAGCGTTAGCAGTACGCCCCGTAATTTCTTGACCACTTATTAACAAATTTCCTGTACTACCTACAATATACCCGCCTTCTGTAACTCCATCATGCACATTGATGCTGTAATCGCTAGTATTGATGGTAATTTCACCTTCTGCACCTGTGTAAGTAGAACTTACATTTGCATTTCCTCTTTTAAACTGTACAGTTTTACTCATTTACGATTCCAAATTATTATATACTTATCAATTTATAGGGCATTTAAACTAGCAATAACATTATCAACGAAATCCAAATTTTGATACACTCCTACTATAAAATTTAAATCCAGTATACTCATAACTGCACCAATCGGGGCCACAGTTAAATTACCAGTTTTCCACATTACTGCAGGATAGTGCAATTCTCCAGTGATCGGAAATGACTGATCTGTCATTGGTGTACCAAAACCAACATTTGTAAACACACCTGGTCTTGCAAATGCTACTTGATTTGTATTATTTTCTATCAAGAATTCATTTTTAATTGTTAATGTTCTGCTATAGTTAAAATCTACAGTGCCTTCTTCAATGCCGGAACCTCCGCCCAACAAAGACAAAAACTGTCCTATTTCATTGTCTCTAGGTTGAAACGCACTATTTTCCCCAAGTATAAACATCGCTCCCCCACTTTGTACAAATTGAACCAATTTTGTAGTTGGATCATTGGGGTTAGTAGAATAAGGGCTTGCATAACCTAAATCCCAAATTTGGCTATACACTGACAAATCAGTAATGTTAAGTACACTATAGCTGGATATTAAATCAACTTGAAAATCCAGTGCATTACCCCTTGCTTCTATAACTGGATATAAGTCAGTGTCTGGATTTCGATCGGGTCCCGAATAATAATCGGTATTACCACCAGGTCCGTTAGTTAAAGGGTCATAAAAACATAGAATACGTTTTTTATAAGACCTATCAACTTGTCTAAACCAAAATCCAAGTCTGGCTGCTCCAAAATTCATTATGCATATCCTGTGGTCAGTGCAACATAGTAGTTTGTACCATCATAGAACATGTTTAACATGTCTATGCTGTTTGCAGAAAAACTTAATGTTTTAAAATTACCAGCAAATTTGTAGGCTGCATTAGCAGTCAATAATCTATTTCCTGTAGCATCCTGCGTAAAAATTAGTGTTAAACTTTGCCCAGGGCTCATGTTGTCGGGCGAATTTAATGTAAGATTTCCTGTCAGTGTTGCAGTTTGTACTGTAGCAAGAGCCCTATTAGGACTAAATGAGCCAGATATTGACCCTAAATTTGCCACTACATCCTCTATGCCAGGAATATTAATAGTAGCTACGTTAGCAACATTAGATACTGTAACCCCGTTACCTGTGAAGTTCAACGCAGTGGTTGTCGTAGTAACATTTGCTGCATTTTGCTGTACGACAAAAGCAGAGCCAGCTGGACCACTGGGTCCAATTGGACCTTGTGGACCTTGTGGACCTTGTATTCCTTGAGGGCCCAAATCTCCTTGTGGACCTTGTGGTCCAATCGGACCAATTGGACCAATCGGCCCCTGTGGACCCAAATCTCCTTGTGGACCAGATGGCCCAGACGGGCCGATTGGTCCAATTGGGCCTTGCGGTCCCTGTGTTCCTTGAGGTCCAATTGGGCCTTGTGGCCCTTGCGAGCCCAGACTGCCCTGCGGACCAATTGGGCCAATTGGTCCGATTGGTCCGATTGGGCCTTGAACTCCTTGCGGACCCTGTGTTCCTTGCGGACCCTGTATTCCGATGCCTGTTGGACCTTGTGGTCCCTGTGATCCTTGGGGACCTTGGGGACCTTGAGGACCAGTGGGGCCTTGCGCCCCTCTTACACCAGCAGGACCCTGCGGCCCTTGTGGTCCCTGCGGCCCTCTTGGGCCTTGCGGCCCCTGGGGTCCTTGTGGACCCTGGGCTCCTTGCGGTCCTGTGGGACATGGAATTCCCAACAATGTGTTCAAACTCATGTTCTGTCCTTAAATGTTTCCGAAATCAAAAATAGCACTGGTAATTGGGTCATCAATGCTGCCCAAATCTAATGCAACAGGGGGATCTATTGGGTAAGCAGAATTGCTAACAAAAATTTCGCCTGCTGCACCGTAATTATCATCTACATAACTTGCTACATTACCCCAGCATGTTCCGATTTTAATATTATAGTTATATTGTTCCCTGTCTAATTGCACCAAATCTAATCCCGGAATGGCTACATATCCAGTGCCTATACTGGCATTAGTAACTGTAACATTTGCACTTAACACCACATTGGCATTTGCAAAAACATAATCGTCAACTATGTTAAAAGTTAAAGTGCTGCCCGTGATATCCAATGGTTTTTGATCTGCATTTTGGATAGCTACTTTTATAATATTTGTAACACCTTTGTATAATTGTAAAGTTCTGGTGTACACGAAACTGTTCCTTTGTGTAAGTTGATCCAATATCAAACAATTTGCTTGGATGTCAAATTGTACTGTGATATCATTATCATAGTAAAAACTTTGTAAAGTTTGCATTAAGGTATTTATCTATAAACAATTTCGAACTGTGTCTATTCGAATTTATAAATAGTACTGTGGAATTACATTACCAAAATTTACTAGATAATTATCCGTTTTTGAGTTTTTTGACGTACGGAGGAAATGAATATGTTGGCATCATACAGAATATTGATGACGTGATCACCAGCATATATGATTATTCTGTATTAAAAACGCAAGAACAGAAAAAACTTTATTTAGAATTAGGAGAAGTTTGGTGGTGGGAAAGTAATCGATTAGTACCGATCAATATTTTCCTAAAAAATGATTGGTCACCATTTAGAGTTACTTTAAAAACATTTAACAGTAAAGATGTAGACTTAAAGTACGGCCCGGCACTAAGTCTTAAAGAGGCAGTACAGAAACGCAGTAAACGACGAAGTATAACCTTAGTTCGCCGGGTCATCTAATTAAAGATAATAGTTCGTCTACAGTAATAGAACTTTTAGCACCTTTACTACTATTTATACTAAATTAAAAAATCACACGCCGCGCAGTTATTAGTCAGATAGAAGATTCATATGTACTATAACTAAGTGACTATAAGCAATTGAATGGCTATGCTTAAAATGGTATGCTCCATCTTCGGGCTTATCCCAAATAGTTGTTGAAACAGAATTCCAAGATTTACCCAATAGGTGCCGTTTAGCAGGTCTAATAACTGCCAAAAACATGGCCAATTGCGTAATGTTTGTGACAGGCTCGGGCATTTTCATTAGAGAATCATAATGATTTCCTATGTGTATTAACTGCTCACAGAATGGTTTACTGTACAATCTATGCCAGGGCGGTTCAGTATTCATTAGTTCTATTAGGTGCTGCTCACTTTGTACATGGGTGTACAAATTTACATTTAAAAAATCTAATTTTATGTATCCCCGAGATTCAGCTGTTTGATAATCTAAACTGGCTTGCCCTGTAAACGGGTCTACGGGAATACCAGTTACATAAATGCCAGTATTATGCTTAGTTAATTTATCATCTTTTATGATGCTGGCAGGCACATGTTGAATTCGAGATAAAATTTGCGTTCTATCTGCAAAATCTATATCTACATCTGAAGTAAATTTCATAAATTTGCCTCGGTCAATATTGTTTTACACCATTCAACATCTGCTAGATAATCTCGAAATTTTTGTTGCCAAAAATCTGGATCGATTACAGGCATGATTATTTGTAATTGTTCCGCGTTGATTCCGTTAAGCCAATCAACTCCACTGCTACAATTAAACACAACCCAAGGGCTAATGCGTCCATCTGATATGTGACGACATATGCGATTAGAAGAACCATGCCTAAAATAATTATCGAAATTGCTCGCCAATTTTTCTTCAGTGTCTGCATAATCTTGCATTTCCTTAAGTGAACGTTCCAGTGCATCTTGGACTGATTCTTTTTTAATATATTGAATTAACCATTCTGAGTAAACACTTTCCTTGCACCAATGGTCAATTTTTTTATTATTTTTTAATAACCAATCTGTAAAACTACTGACGTTTACTGCACGGATGTCAGTTAAATACCTTCCAAATTTTACAAAGGCCAAATAAAATTGACTATTTACAAAATCTTCGTAAGTTTTTAATTTCGCACTGCCCTGGGTAATTTCATAAAATCTCAGATATGATTTTAAAGCTATCTGTACTGCAGGTTCATTTTGCTGTTGCCATCGACGTTTTAATTCGCAGAGATGAGCACCTAATGTGCTTTCCCTAACATACGATTTCCCGCAATACTTACAACTATAATTCACCCCAGTTCCTTTTTAATGTCTTGGTCTGACATTCCCATATCTTTAGCCATAGCTTTAATATCGCTTAAAGCGTTTACTTCAGCCAGCAGTTCGATTTCATCCGTTTTCATACTGGGATAAACTTTGGTTAAAAATTTTACTACTTTGGCACTGTTTGCGGATTCTTTCTTTTTAACTGACAACCAGTAATGTCTTTGTTGGCCCATACCAGGACTAACTGTGGTACATAACAACCATTGCAGTTTAGGATGATGACCTAAATCAAAGAAATTTTGATTTACCCTTTCATTGCTGGCTCTTAAATACCATTCTTGAAGATCTGCCATTCCTTCAACATTGGCACTGTATTTCATCATCAAATATGTGCTAAATTTTTTACGTTCCTCATCTGTGAGCTCATCTACAAACTTTCGATTTTTCGTGTTAAGTTGAAGAGTTTCATTGGCTATGCTTAATTTGTCTGTAGTCATACTGGATGGTGTGGGATTGAAGTTGATTCTTGTTGCTTCATTAAAAGATAGAACATTTTAACACGTTCTAACTCTTGTTGCAACACAGAATTATCTCTTGCTGCATAAAAAATTTCTTCCCAAATTTCAAAATCTTTTAGGTCCTGGTCTGTTCTTTCTGGAGTTCTACCTATTTCAATTCTATCGGTGGCTCCAAATTCGCGAGCATAAATTATGCCATTGGCTGTTTCGTAAATGTAATTTACATTAGGTTTAAATCTGGACATCTAATAGAGCCTTAACGTTTTCGTCGATAAAGTACCTACCAATTTCTATATTTTGAAATCCTGAGATCACATCTGCATGCAAAGGTAATTCGGACAAATCTAAATTAGATTTTCTTACAAAGGTTGTGTTGTGAGTTTCATAATTTGCAAAAAAAATTGTAGGTTTTTTACATTCTACTACAGCAGAATGCACGAACTTATGATGTATATGATCGTAATCTCCAAGTTGGTCATGTGTTAATAACAAATCAAAACTTTTAGCAATTGACAAAATTTGCGAATGGGCTGCATCTGTATCAAAACTTATTTTATTGTTAATCATATCTAGATAAGTGTCGTTGTGTCCTAACATTATTGTTGCAACATTTCTTTTGTTCCAAAAATGAGAAATCTCATTTCCCCTCTTAGAGATAGAGTTATATGTAACATAAAGAATAGTCCAATCAAATTTTTTAAAATGTTCGATCAAAGGCCACGCAAAAATTATACAGTCATCGGGATGGGCAACGATACACAATGCTTTCATTCTTAGTCCCAATTGGTAATTATATTGTAAAACACTTCTGCTAAATATTTCTGACTTGCTGGTAATCCGTGATAGCCTGGGTCATCTGCTCCATTTAAAGGATGAAGATACGTTGCATAAGCAGGAGTTTGTTTCCAATCTGTAATGAGATACTTGTCCGGTACAAGATCGGGAATAATCTTTCTTACAGATTCAGCAGTCCATAAGTTGTCCGGCAACACAATAAAATTAATACCATTTAAAAATAGTTGAATTATACCATCTCTGATTATCCATGTATCCATTTGCAATTTCCAATTACTGTCATACAAATGATTTATAAAATATTTAATTGCTAGTTGAGTAGATTTATCTATCTTACTAGATCTGTAAGGGTGATCATAATTTTCAGCAAGACTAAAAATTGTTTCACAGATCATATTATATTCTTTATTGTTATAATTTATATTTTTCATCCCGTCTTGAGGTCTATAACCATTCTGAATACTATTATTTTGCAGATGATTTTGTAAGTCTGATCCCCAACCTTTATTTTCATTAGCAGGCGCAACATAAGGTGCCGCCGAAGCAGGAATTTCCATTCTATCATGAAAAGTGGGGGCAATTATTGCAAAGTCAGGTCGTTGCCTGATTACTTCATCTATCATAATCCTGATCCCACCGTTGCTAACACCTTGTCTTGCTAAATGAACTAAATCCCAATCCAATTTTTTAGCTAACAACTCGCCATAACTAGTGCCCGGTAGTGAGGCACTAGGTGCGCTAAAACTACAGCCACAGATGATAAGTTTCTTTTTCATTACCATGCTTTAGAAAAGTTAACTACTTCGCACTGACGACTAATATCTTTGACAAAGTAAACACATAACGGTTTAGGTCGATCAGTTTCCAAAGGTACTGCTAACAATTGCCCAGGTTTCAGTTTAGGAAAATACCATTTAACATCTTGATAGATGTCAATTACTTCAACTGGAAAAAACTCTGGACGAAAACTGCCCAAGGGATTAAAAGCAAACGCACTAAATCCTCTGTCATTAATTGATGTTAATGGAACAACTTCTAAATCTCCCGAATCAGGCTCACCGATTAATAGTTGCCAATCTAAAGGCATTTTTACTACGTGATCGCCAATTCGTAAAACCAATGCAGGACTGTTAAAACTTTCTAAAAAAATCAAAGGAATAAAAAAGTAGTCTGGATTTTTTGCGTCACTGTTATCTAATACACAAAATCTAACGTCATCTACTTCTTCGGGAATTTCACTAAGTTCGTATGATGTGTTGTCGAGAGTTAACAAGCGCAGAATAATCTCCTTTTGTATAAAGAAAAATGCTAGTCACGATATTTGCCGTATCCACTAGCTCTAACGATTATTAAGGAATCATCAGCAATGTATTTACAAAACAAATATACTAATTGGTATAATAACATTATTGCTAATGCAATGTCAAGGATATTACCAAAAGAAACATATACCGAAAAACATCATATTATACCAAGAAGTTTGGGCGGTGATAATTCAGACGAAAATCTGATTAGATTGACCGCCCGGGAACATTTTTTATGTCATTTGCTATTACCAAAAATGCTCAGTGGTGTTGCTAAAAGAAATATGACTTTTGCTATTTGGTCCATGTTAAACAGGGACCATTCTAGACAACGATCTAGACACAAAGTTAATTCACACACATATAGCCGTCTCAAAATTCAAATCGCTCAAGCTTCTTCTGAATTACACAAAGGTAAGTCTAAATCAGAAGAAACTAAAAGGAAAATTTCTGAAAAGGCAAAAGGACGAGTTTCACCTAATAAAGGAAAGCCAATGACTGCCGAACAACGAGAAAAACTTTCAATTGCACATAAAGGCAAAACTATTTCTCCCATCGTTGTTGCAAAGATATTAGAATCACGAAAACATTACACACACTCAGAAGAAACAAAACAAAAAATAGGCAGAGCACACAAAGGAAAAACTCAAATAGTCTCCGAAGAAACCAAACAAAAAATTTCTAATTCGCTGAAAGGTAGACCAAATCATAATAAAGGAAAACCTGCCTACAACTTGGGAATTTCTCATACAGACGAAACTATAAAAAAGTTGCAGTTAGCAGCGCAAAATAGAGAAAGACTTACTTGTATTCATTGCGGTAAATCTGCACCTAAATGTAGCTTTACACGATGGCACGGTGATAATTGCAAACACAAATATTCAACTCTGCCACTCTAATTTTTCTACACTAAAAGGATAGCGAGCTTCTTTATAAAAAGCCCGCCTTTTAGTTAAATGTCTTTTTGCAAATTTACAGGTGCTGGTTAAGTCCCAAATTTCTACATGGTCTTTATCTGCAGCTTTTCTAATACCTCGCCCAATGCTTTGTATGACCCTAACAAAGCTCTTTCCGGGCTCCAAAAGAACCAGATTAAAAATCCTAGGGATATTAATACCCACAGCGGCCACACCATAAGTCGCCACAATAACCTTGTCATTTGAAATTTCAATTTCGTCATATTCTTCTTTGCGGTTTTTTGCTTTCGTAGCACCACTTACAAATACTGCATTATTAATTTTGGCGGCTAGTTGTTTACCGGGATCTACCCGATCTACTAAGATTAGTGTGTTGCCAGACTCAGCGATCTTATTTACTAAAGTTGCAATGAAGTCCAATCTTTCTTCTGTTTCTAACAAATATCGTAATTCATCTTGGTAGTTTTTGTATTCTACATAATCTACTAATTGCACCACATTAACATGACAGTCACTGAGATGTCCGGCTTCTTGTAGTTCACTGGCACTTAATCGACCTACTACTTGACCGATGCAGCACACTAACGCCTGTCTTGCATAGTCCTCTTTGGGAACTGTTCCGGTTAGTCCCCAACGAATTGGTACCTGCGCAAATATTCCACTTAACAGTGTTTTCAATGCGTCTGCTTTAGCACTGTGTGCCTCGTCCACCATGACACAGATCACCCCTTCAACAAAATCGTGAATAGTTACATCTGTTTCATAGTTCTTTGTGTTTTTCAACAATGCATTCAAGCTTTGCCAAGTACAGATTGTGTGTGTTTTAGTATACTCTTTTCTATCACCATACAATACACCCACATCCAGTCCCATGGTTTTGTAGTCAGTTTCGGTCTGTGTTACTAAGCTTTTGCTAGGCACAATAACAATGCTGCGTCCCAGATGTTGCACACTTGCACTTAATGCAGCAGTCATAATTGTTTTACCTGCGCCAGTAGCTACTTCTTGTATGCATTGGGGTGTGGATAAAAATCTGTTTACAATTTCAACTTGATAATCTCTGAGCACTATAGGTTTACCGTCAGGCCATTGACGGTGAGAAAAAGTAGTTTCCGACACCTGTGCTAGTTCTAGTACTGTACTGTATGTTCTTTGATCATCAATGTCAACATCATACCCCCGTTCATCTAAGTATGGAAGAATATCTGGCAAAAGATTGATGTACGTGGTACCTCCGAGGTTAAAAAATGCCACCTTACCGTCCCACCTACCTAAACGCACTGCCGGTAGATATTTTGCACCAGGTATGTCGTACTTAAATTTGTTAACTAGATTTTTACGATCAGAAAGATCTAACCCTTCTAGCTTAACGTTGACTTCATCTCGAATTATTAATTTACATTTCATTCTAGTATAATGGTCTTTTCTGCTTTTGCTAACCAATTTTGTTTTTTCGGTCCTATCATCATTGCTGTGTTAGAAATTAACAATTTAGGTTCAATATCAAAGCTTGTAGTTTTATTCAGGTATCGAATTTCGTCTGTATCAGTCTGACTCGGACCAGTGTCGTACACATACACAGGTATCCTGTGTGTCAATTTTGCATACATTAAAAGTTGTTTTAAAGAAGTAGTCTGTTTTGATAAAGTAATTTGTCTACTACAAAAAATTTTATAAAATTCAGGATATTGCTGTTTAATTATTGCCTGCAACTCATCACTAACAGTATAACCTAAAACAGGGGCATTGTCTACTAATAGTAAAAGATTTTCTTTAGCAAATCCACCAAGATTAGTTTCAATGTAATCTGTCAGACTTAGTTCACCGTTTTCTATATAAAGAAAATCATTCCTTTGTATAAGTTCGATTTGATATTGACTTTGTTCTACTTCTATCAATTGATTATAAAGTTCTTTAACTTCGTCAGCAACGTCAAATTGATTAGCTGTGGCTAAAGTCATAGTCCAATTCAGCATAGGCTCAGTCAACGACAATGTCCACAATTTAGTGTCATGGTCGAATTCGGATCCACCGTGACTTTCTTTAGTGTACTTTCTGACAACGGTCAATAATTTTGTATCGTATGGAAATTTTAAAATTAATTTATCATTTTCTATATACAGTCTTTTAGTTCTGTCAATTTGACGAATGCCGTACTTAAAATTTGTCAAGCTTTGGGGAATAATAACGCCAATGCTGCCAAGTTGCCTTACATATTTTTTAACCAGAGTAACAGCCAGTTCTGCCTGTTTGTCCGTATATGCTCTGTTTAATTCACTGGTTTGTGTTGCCAAACTTTCGATTATTTTAACATCATATCTGGCTAAACTTATTGGGGGTTCCAGCTTTTCAAAAAACATCAAAGTCCTGTTATTGGCCGAACGTAGTCCAGCAATAAATTCTATGTAATCTTCAATGTAAGGAAAAGTTGCACTTTGCATTTTTACAATTATACATTGTTCTTTTCACAAAGTCAAAAAAGTTCATTCATTATTTTAATAGCGTAATCGAATGCAATGTCGGCTTCAGCGGCCATGCTATCGTCGCACTTGGCTCTTATAAATGCTATCAAATTGTCTCTGTCATCAAATTGTAATGCCAAATTGTTGCCAGGAGTTAACTTTCTTATCATTTGCCCACCGTATAAATCTCCCATATGCCAAACATACATATGGGCAATAATTTTGACCGGTTTCTTTTCTAATGTTTGCAAATAATTATAGTAATCAAGTGTCGATGATTTAAAATTGTAAGGGCTGCCTTTGCTTAATTCTATAAAATCTTGATACAATAAAAAAGCTCTGTAAATGCAAGGTTGTTGATTGAATCCACAGTATGCCCCAGCAAGTCCTTCTAGCAGTTTGTAGAACAACCATTTTTGGTAAATGAAATCTGTCCACACTTCAGTCGGTAATTGTTTTTGTATCACTGCCTGCATGAACCTTGTTTGTTCTGCTTCGCGATGTTTGTTTAATGTTAGTTCTTTTAGGCTCATACTGTTACTTATCCAGAATTTCAGTCAAAAAAATACCCCGCTTGAGCAGGGGTATTGTAATTATCGAAACAGGACTTATTGACGTTGCCTGTTACGCACACGGCAGGGGTAATCTTATGCGGCCTTCATGCAAGTCGTTTCTGCCATACGCTGCCAACGAAGCGGAAAGCTCTTACGCAAGTCTGCAATCTTAAGTGCCATACGCAGACTCATTTCACGCAAACGACTAGCATTAGTATGCATGAACTCCAACAGTTCGTCTTGTTCAACTTGTCCAAAATCATAATCTTGAAACAGAACACCATCTTGCGCAATCTGCTTAATACGCAGGAACTTGTCACGCATACTGTCCAAAGTCAGATCCAAATAGTGGCAACGACTTTGCAGTGCATCCAAATGGTCACGAAGTTTCTGCGACTTCATTTGATCAAACTTAAGGTTGGTGATGAAGATTACACTGCCTTTGAAATCGAAACTATCGGGCACACCCTCACGACGCAGCATGTGGCTGTCTGACAGCCAACTAATCTTACGCTTCTTGCCGGAGTCCAGCGCGCCTTTAAGCAGGTTAAGACTAACGTCGTCGAGCAGAATGCTGTCGCAGTCATCAAACACCAGTACGCAATTGGGATCGCTGTACTTGTACAGAGTGCAATACAGACCCAACGCTGTTGCACTGCCTTTGACAACTTCGGCCCGCAGTTTCTTGCCACTGATTTGATCAAACAAGCAGGCTTTCTCGACTTCTTGCTCAACACCGTGGCTCTTGCCTACTCCGGGGGGACCCGAAACAATCATAGCACGGATATCGCCAGTAGTGGCAGCTTTGGTCATTTCCGTAAGGATATCGAAACGCTCACGGATACGGGTCATAACTTCTTCGTCAGTTTCCTGTTTTGCAGGAATAACTTCTTGGGTCACAGTGTCCTCATTGGAATCGATAACATCGTTACGGCCCACAAAAGTGTAAGCCCTGGGGCCAGCTACATTGATACGAATAGTCTCGGGCATGTTAGGGAAAGTGCCTCCATTACGCACAGTAACAAACGAACTCTTGCCAGTGCTCTTGAACTTTTCAACAAGTTCAAAGGTCATGCCAGCCACGCTTTTGTTGCGATAGGAGCCTTCAACAAAACGAACAATGGATTTAGCCATTTCAGTCCTCAGTTGGATTAGTTACTATACCAATATTATACGAAATATTAGAATATTTGTCAACCAAATTACAGGGATTTGACAAAGTTTACAGTGGTAACTTTAGCCCCATTGTGATAGCGACTTTGTTCTGTACGCTTGATTTTGGCAGTGTAGACACCGTTTTGGGTGCAGTCTTGTTTACTGGTAAAGAAACTGATAAGATTGCCCCGATCATCTTTACCGTTAACAGACCAGCAGTTGAACTGGTCGCTCCAACGTGAAGTCATCACAGTAAGGGAGAATTTAATCTTTTCGCCGTTTTTGCCAAGGTATTCGCTGATTTGGCTCAGCCCAGCAATTTCTTCGTCCCGTTGCTGTCTTGCACGGATCTGTCCTGCCAGACTGGGAAGGAATGCCATCAACCCTGCGTCCTTCATCGTGCATTCTGCACCTTTAATCAAATTGGACATAGTGTTTTGGAAGTCGCTGACAGTTTGATTTTTAAGAATACGCATAACCAGATCCTGGGTCAGCAACTCAATTGCTTGGGCAGCATCTGCACGATCCTGATCTGTTATTGTAAGATTACAGTCAAGCATAAGAACTTTATTGGGAGTAACTGCGATTACAGCATCTTTTTCTTTGTCAAAGAATGACGTGTCTTTGTGAACTTGATCATTGTTTTTGCGGAAAGCAGCAAAAGCAAGAGCAGCAAGATCTTGGGTAGCAATCTTCACAGGGGTGTAGCGGGCCATGTCGTTCCTTGATTGGATTAGTTACTATACCAATATTATAAGAAATATTGGATTATTTGTCAACCAAATCAACTTGAAATTCGATGCGTTCTTGTTGCATGTTTTCGTTGTAGAACGTGGTGCTGGAAGCAAAACCACGGATCCTTTCACGACTAATACGCTCAAGGGCTTGCCAAACTGCGACCCGTTGGGCTGTGAAACACATTTCTGTCATGCCCTGCACAGTTGTCGTAAAGCCAACCCCATTGACAATAATACGAATCTTTTGGCTGTTATTCAAACCTTCGATGATACGCTTTTGACGCATGTTTTACACCGTGTTGTTTACTATACCAATATTGTATCGAAATATTGAATATTTGTCAACCAAATTTTAAAAGATAGGCAGTGTATTCAGCAGGGGTGTTGGGCTTACTGTAACTATCGTGGCTTACTAAATCAAAGCAATCACCACAAAAATATCCTGTTACACCAAAATAATTTTGCAAGTTCCAAAATTGTTTTTCTTTTGTAGTGTTTTCCATCCCGCAGACTTTACAATTTCTATTAGAAGTCATCTTTTACTTCCAGTCGCTGTTTAATTTCCATATAGAACTGCTGGTAACGAACCATGCGCTCTATGTCTTTTTCTTTAATGCCTTTAAGACGACGAATGTCGGTATTGTGACGCAGATCCGCCATCTTTACTTGCATAGCATCTGGGTTGGCAAAAACAGATTCTTTGTATTCTCCGTAGGTCTGTCCAGGCTGTTTAGTTAGTGCTCGGATACCGGCAATAACACGCTCCGAAATGCCTGCGTCACGAAGTTCTTGATAAGTGACAGGGGTATCTTCAATTACATCATGCCCTAAAGCAATGCACATAAGTTCCTCATCGTCGGACTTGAGGTAATGCATTACCTTGAGCGGATGTAAAATGTAAGGATTGCCACCTTTGTCAAACTGTCCAGCATGGGCATTAGTGGCAATAACTAACATCTTTCCTAACATAGTGCCTTTGGACATTTTGTTTTCCTTATTGGAATTTCGTATTATTACTATACAAAATATTCCAATATTTGTCAATCTTCGGATTCTTTACTATTAGGACCTTCAATATACTGTTTAACTGCCCGCATCAAACGACGTGAAGTATCGTAAACAAACTCTTGGTCATCTTCTTCACTGTGAACTACAAGAATGAAGCCATTTGCGGCTCGACGAATTTCAATCGATTCAAACATGTTATTACCTCTCTTTTTAAGAGTATAACAGATTAATTTTTATTATGCAATCTTTTTAAACACCGAATGCAGAACGTGACTAGCAGAATCGAAATGTTTTTCCATTATAGTTAAGTTAGCTAATCCGTATGCTATTTGGCCCATATCTCTGTAATAAGTTTTGCTAGGCCATTTGTTTCGTCGAAATGGAAAACTGTTAATTAATAAACACTCATCTGCTATAGGTTGATAATCTTTGCCCGTTTGCATTGCTGTCAACATCTGGACTGCAACAGGCGTTTCCCCTATACCCGTTCGTTCAAAATTAGTTGCAAATAAGTGAACAATGTAAGCTTCTACTTCATTGTCGAGATAGGTAGACGTTTGACCTTCAATCTCTAAAATAAGGTCATACGCTACACGACGATATTCAAGCCAATGGGGACTCATACATATATTTAAACATTTCTTCTAATATTTAAATAACTAGGCTGCTTATTATACAAAAACTCTTCCCAAATGTCTGTAAGTTCCTGATCTGTTTCAGGTTTATAGATTCTGATGTTAGGAAATACCGACAAAGCACAGACATCATCTTCTGCCCAATGGCTGAATCCCAAATGGCCATAATCTCTGTCTCTGCCTGCTCCTACCAATTTGACCGGAGCCAGTTCTTCATTCAAATAATTTCTAAGCCATTCGTAAGGTCTAAAAATAACAAATGGTGTAATACTGTAGCAAATAGGAATTCTATCATTATGACTGAGGCCCACTGCTGCTCCTACCATAAGTTGTTCGCTTGCTCCCATGTTCAAACTACGGTTAGGAAAAGTTTTTCTAACCTGATCCAAGACACCAAATCCCAAATCCCCGGTCAGAGTCCAAATACGTGGATCCGTGCACATTGAATCAAACAATAATTCGCTAAACAATTTTCTCATAGTTTTTCCAAATCGTCAGGCTTCAAAACATAGTAATGAGTTAACACTCCCTCAGCAAACTTCCATTTCGGAGGTTCGGTATTTCTTATATTAATTGACGGCAAAAATGCAGTCAATCTTTTATTCATATAATCTCTGTCGATCATGTCATATGCAATCATACCATTTACATTTGCATAAACTTTAAGATTAGTTAATTTGGCCTCATGAATGAATCTTAAACTTTCCCAAATACTGCCTTCATTGGCTTCTCCATCACTAATAAGACAGTAAACGTCCCGTGAAGTGTCTGCTAATGCATAACCAACTGCAACCGTTAGACCCTGTCCTAAACTTCCTGTAGAACAATAGATTCCATCACCGACTGACCTATGAGGATGTACTCCATGTTTATGAAACAGTTTTTCTGCATTCTTAAGTTGATACTTTTCAAGTATTACATAAAGAGCAAGTGCAGCATGACCTGAACTTAAAATAAAAATATCATCAGGACGTTTAGTTTTATAAATTTCTTCAATTATGTTTACTGCATTAAGATTAGAACTTAAATGCCCGATTTTTTCTTTGTAGCTAATATCTATAATTCTTTTTTCAACATCATTCATAATATGCTGTCTCTAAAAATTTTTGTATACCTTGTTCCAACGTAAACTTCGGCGACCAACCATATCGTACATTAATTCTATCATAATTACACTTCCAAACCGGTGGTGTAACAAATTTATCAATTAGTTCAACGTTACCCGATTGTCCAGTCAGTTTACGAAATATTTCTAATACTTGCAAATTAGTATATTCTATTCCCGAACTTACATTAAGAATTTCACCAGGTATGCGTTGTTTACTTTGGAGTACAAGATCTACTGCCGCAACAAAATCGTCGATGTAACAAAAATCATGAACCCCATTTACTAATTGCATTGCACGATTTAATTTAAAACTGCGCCATAAGTTAGGAAATAATCTATGTGGTTGTTCACCCGGACCGTATGGACTATATGGACGTAAAATAGTTACATCCGAACCATACATGTTAGCATAGGTTTGACACAATATTGTAGCAATACCTTTTGTGCCTGCATACATGTTTACTGGGTCAATTGCATCTGTTTCGGTCGTAGCCCTCGAATACTTATTACCGTATTCGCTACTAGACCCAATTTGTATCAATGCAGAGTAAGTATGGCCTTTGATATAGTCTAAACATGATTTTACTAATTCAACATTAGATATCCACATGTCATCTGCATTATATATTTCAGCACCACAATTAATTATTACGTCAGGTACAAAGTGCTTTAGTTGAGCAGATATATCTTCTGTTCGTTTAAAAGAATGGATGTCATGTTCCTGGTAAAACTTTCGTAAATTACTGCCAATGAAACCACTAGCACCAGTCAAAAATATTTTCATTGAAACAAACTTAGAAAATTCTCAACTTTATAACCAATATAGTCTATCTGTTCTGCAGTAATCACAGGACTAGTACCATGAAAAAAAGTATTAGTCATCGCAAAAGTTGCGTTTGGATATTTAGTTTTTGCTAGTTTAGGATCCATAAGATGACTGTAAGCGGGCTGCAGCATAATGTTGCCGGCAAAATATGGCCTAGTTTGAATTAGATTCTCTTCGAGATAGTCCACAATATCATTTCTTGTAAATGGCGCACCTTGCCTAATCGTCAAAGGAAATGCAAACCAACTAGGATCTGATTTGGCTTGTGGTCTAGGCAAATGAAAAAATTCTTCATATTTTTCATAAACTTTAAAAAGCAAATTGTAATTGCGTTTACGGAGAGCATGAATCCTTGGCAGTTTTTCCAACTGTCGCAACCCCATCGCGCACTGAAGTTCGATCGGTTTTAAATTATAACCAATTTCGTCGTAAACATATTTGTGATCAAAAATTTCGTCGGGCATGGTTTCAATCCAATTGCTGAATCGTTTACCACAGGTTCCACATTTAAGTTTATTTGCTTCAGGCCCAACACAATAACATCCTCGACCCCACTCGCGAAAACTACGCAGAATTACATCGGTGGTAGGATCATCTGTAGCTACATACCCACCTTCTCCCATGGTCATATGATGTGCTGGATAAAAACTACAACTAGCCATTAGGCCAAAAGATCCTAATGGCTGTCCATCGTAAGTACTTCCTAAAGCATCGCAACAATCCTCTAATAGAACTAAATTATATTTTTTCACTAATTCCATGACATGATCCATGGCTGGGGGATTCCCCAAAACGTGAGCAAATGTAATTACCCTAATGTCGGGATTTAGTTTTAAAATTTGTTCAGCTTGATTGGTATTTAGATTAAGTGTATCTAGTTCAATGTCGACAAATACCGGTTGAAAACCAACTTGCAATGTGGGGTTAAGAGTAGTAGGAAACCCTGCAATAGGCATTAACACTTTAGTGCCTTTAGGTAAGTTATAGCCTCTTTTACTGGTCAGTGCGCTCATCATTAATAGATTACTACTACTACCACTATTAGTAACAATGCCTTTAGATTTTCCAAAATATTTAGGGAAAGTTCTTTCGAATTCTAAGCCAGCTGATCCCATAGCTAGCCATCCTTTGAGCAGACTTTCTACTCCTGCTACATATTCTTCTTCGTCATAGTATGCTCCTGCATAATTGACAAAATCTTGTCCAGCTTCCCAGGTTTTATTGTTTTGTTTTTGTTTAATATATTCGCGTACTTGATTTAAAATTTGTTCCATGCATCACCAAATAAAGTTTTCTTTATAGTATTGTACAATCTTTGCTAACTCTGTGTCAAAGTCTGCATAAGGTTTCCAACCTAACTTACGTAGTTTTGAATCATCTACGCTGTATCGAACATCTTGACCGGCTCTTACCATGTGTTCGATGTAATCGTCAATTGGGCCCGTTAACCCCATCAAACTAACAATTTTTTTAACCACTTCAATGTTTTGTGTTTCGTAGTTACCGCTGACATTGAATATTTCATTTGTAACTCCGGAATTAATAATTTGTAATACCGCTTTGGCTGTGTCATTGGCGTTTAACCAGGTACGTACAGGTGTACCTTGATTATGTAAATCCACTTTTCTGCCTACACTTAAATACTTTACACTTTTTGGTATAAGTTTTTCAACATACTGGCCAATTCCGTAATTATTTGTAGGTCTTACAATTATGTAGGGCATATTATAAGTTCTGCCCCAACTTGTAACCAAATGATCTGCTGCAGCTTTAGTTGCACTGTAAGGATTACTAGGTTTTAGTAAATCTTCCTCAGTGTGAGATCCTGCTTCAATATCACCATAAACTTCATCTGTGCTAAAATGTAAAAACACAGGTCGTTTGTATTTCTTTTTGTTTAGCATTTTAAGTAAATGATGGACTCCATTAATATTACTATGCACAAAAGCATCGCTATCTTCGATGCTATTGTCTACATGAGTTTCTGCTGCAATATTAATGATGTAATCGCAATCATACAATCTTTCTAGATTATTAATGTCTGCTTTAATGAAATTAAATTGATCTGGATATCTCATCCCCCAACTATCAATCCACCCTTCATTACTAGCATATGTGCATTTATCAACTCCGATCACATACCAGCCTTTGCTGAGACATAATTCAGTTACATGACTGCCGATAAACCCCAAACAACCGGTAATATAAACAATTTTTTTACTCATATTATTTTAGTTCTGTTAACAGCGGTACCCCTAAAGCTTCATTAACTTGTCGCATACATTCTAACTTAGTGGGAGCATGGCGACTACTATGCCAATGAACTACTTGTGCATCTTGGTAACTACATTGATTCCATTCGTCTTGTACTTCGATCGATGCCCAATTTGGAATCCATTGTGCTTGATAAAATAGTTCAGGTCTGTGTGCATCTGACCAAGCCAAATCTTGCATCCAAAACATTGTATTGTGGACGATTTGTTGATTATTATAACTATTCATTCCTTCAGTTGTGTCCCAAGCAGCTCTCATTTCTCTTTCTTTTTTCCAAAGTTCTTCGGACATTGTATGAGGATAATACTGTAAATCATTGTTGAATAAATTTTCAAATTTAGCATTATATTGGTTGGGTTCATCCCACTTTTTAGGATCAGTCCAATTAAACAATCTAAATTCAGGAAATTCACCAAAAATTTTAGTAGGTTTTACAAATTGTACATCTGGCCCAACCCACAGAATATTACAAGGCTCTCGGTGCCACATTTCATATACTAAATCGTTGTTTCTAGGCATTGCAAAATTGATGTGGTCCACAGGATCATCAAATAATACATATTCCCACTCACCTTCCAAAAATTGTCGAGCACTACTTAAACTGTGCAAACAAAGTTGACGATAAATTTCGTAAATATCGCCTTCATCCTTAGTGTCTTTCCAAACCCATTTTGTGCTTTTGATTCTACGGTGAGCACACACCACATAATTTTTCATTTGTATTAGATGTTTAAATATTCGTAATTTACTGTGTCATCATTAATTCTTAGAATCACTGCACCATTTCGAATATGAAATTTTCTGGCCATTTCAGTTACAGGACTCAAGGTAACAAATCTTTTGATTTCGGGCCTATTAGATCTTATAAAGTGCATACCTTCTCTAATTAATCTTTGACCATAACCAGACTGATAGCTCCATATTGTATAAAAAATTGCTGAAGTGGGCATGTTGCTATGTTCTTCAAGAAGTTGTTGTTCATTGATTGGAATATTTTCACAGAACTTTGCACAAACAATTGCACCGACTTTGTCTCGATCTTTTAAAACTAAAACGTGCGACCCATGGTCGAACCGTTTAGAGATAGGTATATGAGGCCTTACTGGATCGTCTTTAAGATAAATGGCTAAAGGATCGTTGATGTCTTTGATAAGGTATAGCATAATAGAAACACAATTACTACCTTATTTATTTTGCCCACATCGATCGGTCAATATTCCCTAATCCTGCGTATCTATTAGACTGTAAAGGATGGAGCAAGTTGTAAGGATTTTGTCTTTTAAAACTGCTAAATTTAATTCGATCTAAAATTTTATTTACTCTAGGTAAATCAATATCTGGAACTTGTAGGTATTCCAGAACAGTTTGTCTATTAGATACATCTTGGGTTTGGCATAGTGTTAGTAGCGCAATATCAAACTCTAAGTAACTAAATCCAAATTGATCTTCGTCACCTTCGCTAATTCCTAAACCATCGGTAGGAGTAGCAAAAACTGTGCTTTGCGGAACACCGTAAATTTCTGCCAGCTTAGGTACTTCCCAACTTTTTATCAAACTTTGAATTGGGGCTAAATCGCCAACGTCACCGTGTAAGGTCCAAAACCCAGCAGCTAATTCACTGAAATTATCTGTACTAGCTACCAATCCTTTATTAAGACTAGCAATGTTGTACAATGTAATCATTCTACTTCTTACACGAAGATTGCCACGTCTAATAGAACTATCGTTGTCATCTATATTAGGATCGTAATCGCGAACACTTGCTAATAAATCTTCATATTGATCAGTAAGATCAATATGCATGTGATCCAATTTTAATGTCTGACAGGCTTCAATTCCTCTATCAGTTTCTTCTTGTCGTTGATGAATAGGCATAGTAACACCTATTACATTCCACCCTGCAGATTTAAATAATGCAGAAGTTAATGCACTATCTACTCCACCACTCATACCGATTATAGCAGTATTGATATTATAAGTTTGAGAATAAGTGGCCAATCCCCGAACTAATTTTTGACCAACGTCTTCTAATCCATTTAAGTCAGGATAAACACCCAAAGTAATTAATTCATCTAATTTAGAATCAAACCAAGGAGTTAAAGGCTGCATTTTTTCTTGACGACTATATTGTAAAATTTCTTGTTTGATAGACATATTATTGAATATTTTGTTGAAGTAATTTTGTATTTAATACAAAGTTTTCTACAGTTAATTTTACTGCCATAGCTAATAGCAATTGTAATCTTTCCTGATCAGAAGACGCTGAATTAAAATGTTCTAATACTCCTGCTGCAATTAATCGGTATGCCGACTTTTCATCGATAGCCAGCATACCCCAATCAATTGGATCTGTGATTTCTACTTCTTGCGCTAACTCAACTAGTTGTTCTAGTGTCATCATTTCTGAATACCATATAAGGTTGAATATTGTTATCAAAAATTTGTGCCATTTGTCGCCACAACATTTGACGTTCTTCATCTGTCATTCCTGCAAGGTAAGGAAAACTATATCCCCCGGGATCTTTTTCCTTTGCAAGGCCGTAATCATGTCTCCATGTGTAACACATATCTGTAATAATTTGTTCTCTTGTTTTCAATTTATGTTCTCCAAATTTCACTGAATCCTTCGTCCTTAGTAGGAGGCTCCATTTCTAAATCAAATGCCATTTGTTCTACTATTTTTATTGGAATATTTTTACCGGGCCTGTTATGTAATCGTCGATTTAATTCCTCAGAGTCTGGCGTATTGAATACTACAGCAATGTGACGATAATCAGGCAACATTGTAAACTTTCTCCTACGACTAACAATGGAGGTGGAAGTCTGATCCCATATGATATCTCGACCAGCAGCTCGAGCTTGCACCACTTGTTCAGCCATTAATTTGACTGCAGTAGGCATATAGGATTTAAACACTTCGTTATAAGTTTTTCCCTGTGACTGTGCATACTGCTCTACAAAATTATCAGTAGAAACAATAACACAATCTCCGGACCAAGTCTGATTTTGAACCCAAGTAGATTTACCGCTTCCGGGCACACCTATTAATTGATAGCAAATTGGCATGTTATTTCTCCAAAAATTCATTCGCGAGTATGATGTTTCTTTATTTCGTTATTCATAATAGATTTAACAGCATCATCCATTAAAGTAACAACTTGCCCTGTGGCATCAAATGCAACATCTTTGCAACGATAATGTTCTTGTCCTGTCTTATTGCCATGGAGATGACCATAAAAATGCAATGATCCTCGATGCATTTGATCCCACTCCAGAAATGGATAATGTGACATTATGATTCTATGTCCATTATAGTTGATTGCCAAATACTGATGTATGCTGAGGAAGCAGTCAATGAACCTACGATCCTTTACTAATTTGCTATCGTGATTGCCTTGTACAAGGATTTTATCACCATTTAAACTATACAGAATCGATACAGCACGTTCCGCATTTAAAAAAGCCACATCGCCCAAAATATAAACCAGATCACCTGGTTTAACTGATTCATTCCATAGACGGATCATTTCAGCGTTCATATGATCAACATCTTTAAAATGTCCACGGGTTTTGGGACAAAATTTTAAGATATTGGCATGTCCGAAATGGAGATCTGAGGTTATCCAGGTTTTCATAGTAGTATTATACCTTATTAAGAAATTCTAGTCAATAAAAAACCCGTGTGAAGCGGGTTTGTAAATTTTTTTTGTGTCAGGAAAATTTACAAACCCCGCGGCAGCAGCCCATCCCACATTTCGCTCCGGCGGATGCTGAATGAATATTGTAAAAATTACAAGAGTGGGTCAGCAAATTCTACTAGATTCAACCTATGTTAAATTACATAATTTTTACATTCATCTAGTGTCGATATTATAGTGATATTTGAATATTGTTTTAATATGCACTCTAATTTCTTTTTTTGAACTATTTGTGCATGAGAATTTTTAGGATCTAAAAATAAATCATAATCGGGCAAGTAAAAATCAGGGAAATAATTATGTGTTACTCCATTATCGTCTATCCATGGAATCGGATCTGGTCTTGTCCATTTGACGTTAATTTCATCTAATCTTTTGGCTAATTCATATTCCCAAGTTGAATCTAACCATATGCCATGATATTCGATTCTCTTTCTTCTTAATCTTCGATGATTAGATGCTAGCGCTCTTTCACGTAAATACTGCTTAGTTTCTTCGCTGTGAGGAGTGCCCGGTTTACCTTTTCTTTTAGCATAACTTTCGTCGTACTTTCCATCAGCATGAGCTTTTTTTAATGACGATATTCTTTTAGCCATAGCTTCGGCAGTTCGCATCTGAGAGCAATCACTGTTTGTTTTTTTGTATTCATCTCTTTTAGGATTTTGTTCGCACCATCGAGAATGATTGGCTCTGATGTTTGCAGTCATTGCAGTATCAAAAGGCTTGTCACAGTACTTACAATTTGTTAATTTTACAAATGGAGTATATGATCCATTGCATTTAGTAACGTGTTTTTGATAATTGCCGCCTTTTTTAGAAAAAAAGTTTTGACATTTAGGACATTCTATTTTAGTTTTTACTTTTGACATGTTAATGTTAATAAAAAATGGCACCACCGGGAGGAATCGAACCTCATGCCGTCCACCCAACTCTAAGGATTGGTTTAGAAGACCAATGTCGGGCTCGGTGGTGTAGTATTTTTATTTATCAAGAGTAAACGAAAACTGCTGTCCTATCCGTTGAACGACGGTCAGAATGATTTAAAAGTCTATTATAAAAAATATTCTAATACTTGTCAAGTTATAGATGCCATCTACATCAACAAGACTCTGTTTATAATTGGCTTGATGTTCTCAAGATTTTTATATTTTAAAACATTGGCGGTCATTGAATTTATGCTTTGTCTGATGTTTGCCCCTAACTGCGGCCAAACATCAACCAACGGTACAACATCAACTTTTACTAAAAAAACACTGGATATATTATCCCCCAATGGCGCAGCAGTTTGTGTCTCTACTCTTAGATAAAGATCGTTTATGCTAGTAGGAACAACATCTGACTTATATGCAGGATGATTACTTAAATTTGAATTTGTAGTCAAAGTCCACACTTGTCGTCTAAACGGACCTAAATTATTTTGGGCCATTGTTTCTGCCAAGCGTGGGCTAGCAGCAACCAATTTGTCGCTGTCTGCGACTGGTCGATGTATATCTGCTAGTGTCATTCCAATACGTTGACTGGGAATCCAACTACTAGGAAAACAAAAACAAATAGAGGCCAAAACACCTTTGTGCATAATAGCAATATCTTCTTCTATTTGCAGTGCTAAGTCTTTTATTGAATCGGTTTCGCTTAGTTGTAAAAAGTTAGCAGTTTTCTTAACTAACTGATTAACTGTACTTTCATATGTATCAGCACACAAATCAGATTCTAGTTTGCTTAACTCTAGAACTTTTTGCTTAATATACTCTAAGTTAGGTGTGGTATTTAACAAACAGCCATCGAATCTTTTCATTCTTGGCTGTGTGGAATATGGAAATTGAATTTCAACTAACATGAGAGTTAAGTTCTACCCTTTGTAATGCATCTTTGCGCATCAGAAAAGGCCTAGAATTAAGGTCTTTTCGTACGATCAAAAATTCTACCCCATCAATGGTTTCTCGATGTTCTCGAATATTTTCGCAAATAACTTGTTCTCCTGTCACACGATTTTTAAATCGGACTGGTTTCATAACTACCTCCAATATAAATTAATTTAAATCTTCGTAAGGATCAGACTGAAGATATTGTGGATCATCGATGCTACGCCATTTTCCTGCAGGACACTCTGCTTGTGCAAATTTAACTTTAACAGGCATAATGCAATTGCAAATATTACAAAGTTTTAAGACAGTAAGTCTTGGACAACTTTTACAAATGTCATATCGTTGTTGTGCAATATCTCGACTAACAATCTTAAACATTTGCCCACTTTCCATGTTCGATTGGAACGTAATGCGCTGGATCTCTTACAATCTCCCAACTAGTCGGGGGCCATGAAACTCCATTACGATAAAGGTGTGTTTGCACAAGAAACTCAGGATTATACTTAATTCCATCTTTATACAAAGCATCAAAATGATCTACAGCATTAGTATATAAACTCATTGTATCAGGAAGTCCAATAGCGAATTGATCATTAAACCCCGTTTGAAAATATGTAAAATCGGTTATATACCCGTAACGCTGATTATTAGGAATAAAAATACATTTAGGATGCTGTTGTAATGTGGTTAGAGCCAATGGCAAATTAATTGGCTCACTTAATCCTAAGTCTGTCCTCGATCGTATAACTAAATCATATTTTCCAGCTATAACTCTTTTAGAATCACAGTATTTTAAAATATTGTATTGTTGCCAAACATTTATAGGTGTACTATTGTAAGATTCATAATCGAATGGTAAAGGGGCAATTTGCTCTTCTGTAATTACTTCGGCATGTTTAATAATATAATTTGCTGGTAAATGCGAACTTAGTTTTTGAATTATTTCCGAACCATCCCTAAGATTACACCAGTTAGGCGACAATTTTGGATCCACACCGTCGGGCCGTCTCCAAAATACAATAAAAATATCAACTTCACTGCCTTGAAGATTTTGTAATTGACTATCAAAATCAATACTAAATCTGGGATTACCTGATAACAAAAGTGCTGTTTTCATGTATCCTTAAATAGTAGTAATAGCGAATTCAGGAACCGCTTGATTCAAATCAATTAATACCTCAGTGAGATAATTTTGATACTCTAATGCGGATGCCGAATCCACAAACACCATTCTATTTATTAGATTTCCAGCAATAATATTTCCTAAGGTATTAGCAGTTTTCATTTCATTGCATTTTATTGCTAAAAGCTCTGTCAGAGGATTGTAAGCAGGATTGGCATCTGGGGGCAAGCCTGTGGTATTGGGCGGCCAAGTAACAGTTAATTGTGTACCAAACATAATTTTTTCCTAATAGAATATTATTTATATTCAACAATAAAACAAAATAGTAATCGGGAGTGGTGGGGACAGGGGGATTCAAACCCCCAACTTACCGGTTAAAAGCCGGTTACTCTATCATTGAGTTATGCCCCCGATAATTGGTGCCTCTGGTAGGATTCGAACCTACGACCTGCCGCTTATCTGGCGCTACGGGGTATAAATCCGCTGCTCTTCCACTGAGCTACAGAGGCAATAAACTTTGGCGGAAGAGGAGGGACTCGA